>ERZ827108.495-NODE-495-length-66541-cov-12.002166_pt1 | contig 66541 bp, 69 predicted proteins | sample MGYA00519921_ERZ827108 | MGnify/ENA primary metagenome ERZ827108 (study PRJEB31778, sample SAMEA3449258) | human gut metagenome | biome: human gut; feature: human-associated habitat; material: faeces | place: United Kingdom | collected 2010/2012 ... | reverse complement strand
GCGAAGAGCGTTGCTGCCTAGGCTAGCCCCTTGTCACACAAACTACCGAAGCCTCGAACTTTGAGCTTCGCCTTGCTGTTGTACGCCATAACAGTCGCTTTCTCGAGGGGCGCAATAACGATATGCATCCTCATTGTAGCAGATGGGAAGAAGAGTGTCCCATAGTTTCCGTGTCCGATAGCAAGAACAGGCATATTATGTCGGCCCGATAGAATGGCAACTACATTGAAAAGGACAGAAGAGGAGAAGGAAAGGACGGCTTCGATCATGAGCTCGAGTTCTCGTTACGTCGCGGATTTCAACGTTGCTGGCATGCGTTACTGGGATGGCGCAAAAGTGATTTCCAAGCTCAAGCCGGGCAAGAGGCTGCGCCTTGTCGCGGAGCCGCACAATCCAGCGGATCCCAACGCCGTCGCCATCTATCGCAAGGACGTGAAGCTCGGCTACATTCCCCGCGACCAGAACGACCTTGCAGCCCAGTTGTTGCGCTTCGGCCACGACGACGTGCTTGAGTGCCGCATTCTTAAGGTTGACAAAAAGGCTGAAACCTGGAATCAGGTTCGCGTCGGGCTTTACATGACCGACAAGGTGAAAGGGGATTAGCGCAAAGCGAGGCGAGCTGTTCGGGAGAGGGCTTTTGGCGGTTTCCGAAGGCTCTCGACGGCATGCCCGCCTTCGGTTTTCTCGGGATGACCACTTGATTGCGTTGACGGCGCCCTATAATGTCTGCAGGAATATACGCGCAACCAAGGAGGTTCATCATGGAGAAGGAACTGTTCGATTACGTTGCCGAGCGCGCGGGCATCCTCGCCACTGCCGACACGAGCAAGCAGGAAACCAAGGACGCGGCTGCTGCCTGGAAAGATGCTGTTGCCGCCGATAGCAGCGACGCTGCGGTTGAGGCTGCGACCACCAAGCTGCTCGACTTCCTTGAGGGGCGTCCCACCACGATCGATGGCGTTATCGCGTTCGCCCAGGGCCCGGCGAAGGAAATGATGGGCGAAGAGGTCGCCGCCAAAATGCTCGAAGCGCAGCTCGCGCGCAAGGAAGCGGGCGCCAAGTATTGCAATTGCCCCTCCTGCGCCGCCGCCTCCGAACTGCTTGCGAAGTTCGGTCGCATCGAGCTGTAATACATCTCACGTCGCAAACTTACACATCGAGCGCGCGGGTCCTTCAAGGTCCGCGCGCTTTTGTTTTGGCGCACAATAGGTGCACGATAGGGGGGGGATGCATGCGAAAGCGCGAGTTTGAAACCGAGCGCGGGACACTGCGTTATTGGATGTCGGAAAACGACGAGGAAACGGCGCAGCTTGTCTTCCCCGTAATACAAACAGGCCGCGTGCATGGGGCACGCGGCCTGTCGAGTGCGCTTCTCGGGTAGCTGCGAAGCGGTTTGTCTGAGGGGCGAAGCTTGGCCTAGATACTGCGGCGAAGCACTACACCTCTAGATGCTTGAAAGCCTCGGGAACTTCCTTGTAGCCCTTCGATTTCACGCCGCCGACGATAAGGCCGATGATGAGCCACACAACGCCGACGATGTAGGTCATCGTCTCGAAGCCGGTGAACACGTACAGCAGAATTGCGATGCCGATCCAGGGGCAGATGAGGTATTTCACGATGTCGCCAAAGGTATTGCGCTTCTTCTCGCGGATGAAGAAGAACAGGAACACAGCGAAGTTCAGCAGAATGAACGATGCGAGGGCGCCGAAGTTCACAAGTCCAGCCAGCTCGGTCATCCTGTCGCCCATCGGGATGGACAGGCACAGCGTGACGACGCCCAGGAACACAGCGGAGAACCAAGGTGTCTGGTACTTCGGATGCACCTTACCGAACGCACGAGGAATCACGCCGTCGCGGCCCATGGAGTACAGCAGGCGGGAAGACGCCATCTGAGCGTTCATGATGTTGGCGATGCCGATAGCAATAATATTGATGATGAGCATAATCTTGTAGAAGACCGGGCCTCCCACCAGCAGAACAGAGTCGAAGAAGCCCATATCGGGGTCGGTGTTCGCCCAGTCTGGCTGCACGATGGCGGCGATGTAGGTCTGCGCAACGAACACGACGATGATGGCGCACAGGGCGATCAGGATGCCGCGGCCAATGTTCTTCTCGGGCTCGCGGGTTTCCTCGGCGAGCGTGGACATGCCGTCGAAGCCGAGGAACGAGAGCGCGGCCAGAGAGATGCCAGCGGCGATGAAGTGAGCATCGACCTGGCCTTCCTGGTAAATCGGGTCGAGGACGAAGGAGCCAGCGCCGCCACCGCCCAAAACGAAGTTGCAGCCGAGCGCGATGAACGCGATAACGGCCAGCACCTCGATGACGAAGATGACCCAGTCAACGCCGCGGCTCATCTGGATGCCGCGAATATTCACGAATGTGTTAAATGCGATGAACACCACGGCCCACAGCCATGCCGGGCTGTTGGGAATCAAAGCGGTGCCCCAGTTCATGACCATGACGATCAGCAGGGACGGAACCAGGATGTAGTCCAAAAGAATCAGCCAGCCGGCGATGAAGCCGACATGCGGGTTGATGCCGCGTTGCACGTAGGAGTATACGGAGCCCGCAATGGGGAATCTACCGGACATGCGCATGTAGCTCATGGCGGTGAACATGATTGCCACAAAGCCGATGATGTACACCAGCGGCGTCATACCGTGGCTGTTTAGCTGGATAGAGCCGAAGATAGATTGCGGAGCGATGATGACCATGAATAGAACGCCGTACATCACAACGTCCCACAGCCCCATTCCGCGTCGCAGTTCCTGCTTGTATCCGAACTGCTCGATGTTGTCCCCGGCGTTAGCTTTTGCCGGAGTCTTTTCTGCTGCCATTCCCTGTCCTTTCCTCCTCTATGGGAAAACAAGCATTGCGCAGGGCTAGAAGCTCGCCTCCCAGCTCTGAGCAATAGGGTAGACTTTAGCACGATAAAGCAATGGATTGTTCACTAAATAGCGAAATGGCTGCCGATTCAAACGGAACGGCAGCCATTTCTTCGTGAGTGGTAAGTTTTTTGCGCTCTCGGCCTTCCTCAGCGTGCGCTGCGGAAGCGGAAAACCTTACGGCTGGGGAATCAGTACGGGGAACTGCGGCAGCTTCGGAGTGCCGATGCGCAGCGACACATCGACTTCGCACGGCTCGCAGCCCTGGTTTACTTCGACGTCGCTTTGCACCGACATGTACATGTAGGTTTCCACGGCATCCCAGCCCGTGACGCGCATCAGCAGGCGCTGTAGCTCCTTCGAGCCGTTCATGAGGGCCTGCTCGTAATGCTCGCCGCAGCTGTTCACGTACCACTTGCCGCCCTCGCCGAAGGTCTCGAGCACCGGCCAGTTCAGCTCGAAGTCCTTCACCAGCTGCACGCGGCAGGTGATTTCGGCCGGGATCTCGATGCCGGTGCCGCACAGCTCGGCGTCGCCCATCGTGGCGTGAACGTCGCCCATCTGCAGCAGCGCGCCGGGGACGCGGACGGGGAAGTACAGGCGCGTGCCCTTGGTGATCTTCTTGTTGTCCATGTTGCCGCCGTGGCTGCCGACGAAGCCGTCGATGACGTCGGGGCCGGAAGGCGCCGTGCCGATAACGCCGATCATCGGGTCGATGGGGAAGCTGACCTCGTTGAACGTGGCCATGCCGTCTTTAATGGGAATCTTTTTGGTGCGATAGCCCGTCGTCTCGAAGAGCGGGCCGCAGTGGTCGTCGGTGGCGATAGTTCCCTCATCGGCGACTTCCACGTCGAAGATGTCGACGACGAGCACGTCGCCGGGTTCCGCACCTTCGATGTAGACGGGGCCGGCGGCGGGATTTGCGAAGCCGTAGGAGTAATCCAGGTCGGCCATCGTCGTCTGCTCGTCGGGGATGCGGTTGCTGAAGCAATCGAGCGTCTTGAACAACAGCACTTCGCCCGGCTTGGCGGTGGCGCATGGCTTGTTGTCTTTCGAGAACACGGTGACCTGGTCGGTGATAACCTGCATGATGCTCATCCTTTCGTTGGTTGCATGGCATCGTGAGGTTGTGCCGCGGGGCTACCGAGGGCTTTCCGCTTGCGACGCCGATGCCGATGAGGCGATTCTACACCTTATCGGCATCGCGGCGCGTATCGCCTCGGCGTGGGACAGGGGTCGGTGGGGCAGGGGCCGGCGTGGGTAGGTTATGAGGCCGGGGTAGGGCGATTCGCCTCGCCTTGGTGGTGCTGAGTTCTCGCTGATGCGTCGCTTCTTTCTATCGATGCAGGCGCGCTTTGTTGGCCTTCAGACAGAAGAAGATGCCCAAAACAAGGACCACGGCAACGGCAGCGGTGAGCGCCATCGAGTCCGACAGATGGAACATCGGCATGCCGATCAGCGCCCCGACGGTGTACGGGATCAGCCAGAACAACCACACGCAGATGCTCAGGCGATGGAAGTTCGACCTCGAGCGATCGTTACCGCGAATGACGACGACGGTGGCCCACACTGCGTGGAACAGCATGAGAGAAAGCGCCAGGCCGCCGGTGATCGCGTGGAGCTGCGACCCCGCGCCGGTGTTCGTGTTCGCGACGAGGGTCATAATCGTGGTTCCGGTGGTGTCGAAAACAAACCCCGTCCAAAAAAGCGCCAAATGCTTCGGCTTCAGTGTGCCGGAACGGCGCTCGGCGAACACGCCTATCGTGTAGAAGACCAGTGCCAGGGAAATCACTGCTGCGGCGAAGATCACCATCCCCGTGCTCGAACCCATTTGCATACCCATAGCTATACGTCCTTTCAAGATTCTTTTCGGCGAACCATCTCGTTTCGCCGAAAAGAATCTTGAAGGAGGTGCGCCTGAACATCTACGGGCAAATGTTCAGGGGCGAGATGTGGTGCCGAATCAGGAGGGCCGCTCGCTTAGCTTGCTGGGTGCCCCTGGGGAGTGTTTGCGCGTGGGCTGGTGCCGCTGGATGGGGCGACTTTGCCGCGTAGCGGAGCCGGGCTGCAGCGCTTGCTACTCTTCGTAGAGGGCTTCGTCGAGCATGGCGAAGAGCACCGAACAGTCGGGCTTCTCGCTTCTCAGCTCCGCAAGGACGTTTCTCAAGGTGAATTCGCTCACCGCTTCAGCACTCAGGCATTCGGGACGGTCGGGCCTGATTGCGGCGTCGTTTTCGAATATGATGATCAGGCCGTCGCGAATGTGGCCGAAACTTTTTTCCTCGCGAAGGTGAGCGGCGGCCTTTTCCGCTGCGGGAAGCGAATCAGCCCCTTTGAGCCAATGGATTCTGAAGTGCTCGAGCGTCTTGACCATGCTCTCGAACATGCGCACGCAATAATCAAGGTATCGCTCGCCGTTGGAGGGATGGCAAAACTTCTCGAAGAAGGCGCGCTTGAAGAACAGCTCCGCGGTGGCGGTGGTCAGCTCGGTCTTGGAAGAGAAGTAGTTGTAGATGGTCCCCACGCTCACGTCGCATTCCGTCGCCAGGCCCCTAACTGAAAGCGAAGCAAGACCGTATTTTTCCGCGGTGTCGTAAGCGTGCGCGAGCAGTTCCTCGCGGGATACTGATGACTTCATCGCGCTCCTTCCAGGCGGATGTATGCGGGGTGCGTGCTTTTCCCGGGCAACCAGAGTCGCACCTATTCTAAATCAAGCCGCGAAGAGGGGCGCGGCTAAACCAAGGCGGGGCGACAGGGTCGCCGCGCGTGGGAATGGGGGTCACCGCGCCGGAGCAGGGCCAAAGCACTCGACCCTTGCCGTTGCGCTTGCAACCTCGTGACGCAAAACGCCCGGGGCGCGCCGGGTTCAACCGGCCTGCGCCTCGGGCGTTCGCGTTGATTCTCGAGAAGTCGTTCGCAGAGGTTTGGGGATACGCGGCAGACGCAGCTTACGGGCGCTGGCCCATGCCGCCTTCGAGCGTAATGGTCTCGCCGCTCATGAACTTGAAGTCGGGGCCGCAGAGCTGGAGCACCGCACGGCCAATCTCGGTCTCGACGTTGCCGTAGTGGCCCATCGGCGGCATGTGAACGTTGGCCTCGTAGGCCTCGGGGTATTGCTCCTTGAAGTTCTCCAAGGCGGCGGTCCATGCAAGCGGGCACACGATGTTCACGTTGATGCCGTCCGGGCCCCACTCAGTTGCTGCGACGCGCGTCAGGCCGCGGATGCCCTCTTTGGCGGCCGCGTAGGCACACTGCCCGTAGTTGCCGAACAGGCCGGCGCCGCTCGCAAAGTTCACGACGGAACCCTTCGTCTCCTTAAGATGCGGGTAGCACGCCTGCATGTAGTAGAAGGCCGCGTAGAGGCCTGAGTAGATGGCGAGGTCGAACTGCTCGGGGGTGTGGTCGGCGAGCGTGACGCCCGACGCGGACGCCTGCGCGTTGTTCACGAGGAAATCGATGCGCCCGAACTTTGCCATCGCCTCGTCGACAACGCCCTGCGCAACCGCCTTGTTGTCGGCGGACGCGTTGATGTCGGCCTGCGCGATTAGCACTTCGATGCCGTAAGCGCTCTCGAGCTTCTCCTTCGCGGCGTTGAGTTTTTTCTCATTGCGGCCGGTGATGACGAGGTTCGCGCCTTCCTTGGCGAACGCCGTGGCGATGCCGTAGCCGATCGATCCGGCGGAGCCGTCCTTCAGTGCCGCGAAGCCGGCACCCGTGACGATGGCGGTCTTTCCACTGTAGAAGCCCATGGGTCCTCCTTATTGATGGGGATTCCCCCTGCGATTGGGGTATGGGCCGATTCTAGCCATATGTGGCCTGCGAGGTAGCAAACAATTCCCGCGGGCATGCCCAGCGGTAGATTCTGCCCGTCCTGCGTGTTGAGGCGATGGCGGGTGATAGCGCGTGCTGGCAAGAGAAGGGGCTGCGAGGGGTAAGGCGGGCAGGGTGTGCTTGCGCGGAGGAGGAAGGAAGGGGAAAGGTGCCGCAATGGGCGATGGCGATGCGCTTGCAAACCCCTATACCGCTGATGGCCGCAGACTCCCGCTTCGGCGATTGGGGTTTGCGGGCTTTCATAGCGTAATGGTAGGGTGAGGAAACCGTGATGACGATGCATGCCATACACGTGTCACATCTTATCACATTTCATCACTTAAACGATGAGGGGGGTCATATGGCAAGACTATCGGTCGCGCCGCGTGCCAAGGACGATGCCAAGTTCGCAACGTTTTTGGACGAGTACGAGCGCAGGGTGGAGGCCACGCCGCCTGGCATGTGCGCCGTGGCGATGCAGCTCGACCTGCTGCGTGCGGGCGAATGCCAAACGTGTGGCAAGTGCGTGCCGTGCCGCGAGGGGATAGCCCATATTGAGACGCTGCTCGAAGAGGTGCTCGCGTTCGACGCCGAGCCCGATGCGCTCGAGGAAATCCGCGCCCAGGCCGTAGTCGTGCGCGACACGGCCGATTGCGCTATCGGCTGGCATGCGGCCGAAGTGCTCCTTGCGGGCCTCGACACGTTTAAAGAAGAGTTCGAAAGCCACGTCAAGCAGGGGCAATGCCGCGAAGGTGTCGCGCAGACGGTGCCGTGCGAAACGCTGTGCCCGGCACACGTGAACGTGCCGGCATACATCGCGCTTGCGGGCTCGGGCGATTACGCCGGGGCGATCGGCATGATTCGTAAGGACAATCCGTTCCCCACGGCGTGCGCGTTCGTGTGCGAGCATCCATGCGAGAATCGCTGTCGCCGCACGCTCATCGATGCCCCGATCAACATTCGCGGCATCAAAAAGTTCGCGGTGGACCAGCTCGCCGCCGATAAGGTGGCAACGCCTGCCCCCGCCGCGCCCACGGGCAAGAAAATCGCCATCGTGGGTGGCGGCCCCTCTGGCCTGACCTGCGCATACTTCTGTGCTCTTATGGGACATGAGGCGCACGTGCTCGAGATGCGCAAGCAGCTCGGCGGCATGATGCGCTATGGCATCCCGGCGTATCGCTTCCCGCGCGAACGCCTCGACGAGGACATCCGCGCCATCGTGTCGGCGGGCAACGTCACTGTGCACACGGAGTGTCGCATCGATGCCGAGGGCATGCGCCGTCTTTCCGAAGAATACGACGCGGTGTATGTGGCCATCGGCGCCCAGGGCGGCAAGACCCTAAAGCTCGATGGGGCCGACGCTGAGGGCGTGATGAGCGCCGTCGACCTGCTCACCAAGATTGGGGACGACGAATACCCCGACTTCACGGGCAAGAACGTGGTGGTCGTCGGTGGCGGCAACGTCGCCATGGACTGCGCGCGCACGAGCGTGCGAGCCGGTGCCGCGAGCGTGACGGTCGCCTATCGTCGCCGCCTCGAGGACATGACGGCGCTGCGCGCGGAAATCGACTCCGCCATGCAGGAGGGCGTCGAGATGATGACCTTGCAGGCACCCGACCATATCGAGGTCGAAAACGGCCAGGCCGTGGCGCTGTATACCCAGCCGCAGTTCATCGGGCCCGTGAAGCGCGGCCGCCCGGCTCCGCAGAAGGCGGACAAACCGCTTGTGCGCGTGCCTGCCGATGTGGTGCTCATCGCCGTGGGCCAAGACATCGAGAGCGCGCCGTTTGAAGAGGCGGGCATGCAGGCCGACCGCACCTACTTCGAGGCGGACGACGGCTTGAAGTCGGTGGGGTCGCTCGACAACGTGTTCGTGGGCGGCGACTGCCAGGTGGGTCCGAAGACCGTGATCATCGCTATCGGCGCTGGCAAGGTGGCCGCGCGTAACATCGACGATTTCCTGGGATTCAACCACGAGCTCGATTGCGGCGTCGAAGTTCCTCCTGCGGCTGCGAACTGGCGTCAGCCCTGTGGCCGCGTGAACATCGTGGAGCGCCCCGCGCGAGAGCGCAAGAGAGACTTCGATGCGGTCGAGGTGGAGATGTCGGCCGAAGAGGCGTTTCAGGAAGCGCGTCGCTGCCTGCGCTGCGATCATTTCGGCTGCGGTGTTCTTGACGAGGGAAGGGTCCAATATGTGTAAGGTTACCATCGACGGTGTGGCCGTAGAGGTCCCCGAAGGCTCCACCATCTTGGACGCCGCGAAACGGGCGGGCGTCGACATCCCGACGCTGTGCTATATGGCGAAGATCAACGAGATCGGCTCGTGCCGCGTGTGCGTGGTCGAGGTCGAAGGGCAGGACGGCCTGGCCGCCGCCTGCAACACCCCTGTGCTCGACGGCATGTCCGTGCGCACGGCGACCCCGCGCGCCATCTCGGCCCGTCGCCAGAACGTAAAGACTATTCTCGCAGGTCATCGCAGCGAATGCACCACGTGCAAGCGCAGCGGCACCTGCGCGCTGCAAAATCTCGCGAACTCGCTCGGCGTGGCGGACCTCGAGCGCGACCCCGTGTTCACCTTCGAAGCGTGGGATGGGGAATTCCCCTTGCAGCGCGACGCCACCAAATGCATCCGCTGTATGCGCTGCGTCGCCGAATGCGCCAAGGTGCAGCACTGCTCGGTGTGGGAGATGTCCGGCCCCGCCTCCTATCGGGGCGTGCGGGTCGCTGGCGGTGCTCACATCGCCGATGCGGGCTGCGCTCTCTGCGGCCAGTGCATTACCCATTGTCCGACGGGCGCCCTCACTGCGCGCGACGACACCGACAACGTGCTCGCGGCGCTTGCCGATCCCCAGACGATAACGGTGGTTCAGGTCGCGCCCGCCATCCGCTCGGCGTGGGGCGAGGGCGTGGGCCTTGCCCGCGAGCAGGCCACGCAGGGCCGCATGGTGTCGGCATTGCGCGCGCTCGGCTTCGACCACGTCTACGACACCGACTTCGGCGCCGACCTTACCATCATGGAGGAGGCGAACGAGTTCATCGAGTGGGTCAAGGGAGGCAAGCCGCGGCCCATGTTCACGAGCTGCTGCCCGGGCTGGGTGCGCTTCGCCAAGCTGCACTACCCGCAATTTGTCGCGCAGCTCTCATCGAGCAAGTCGCCGCACCAGATGCTGGGCGCCACGGCGAAGGCGCTTTTGTCCAAGCAAGCTGCCGAACAGGGAAAACGAATCTTCGTCGTCTCCGTCATGCCGTGCGTCGCCAAGAAATACGAGGCGGGTGTCCCGCAGCTGTCCTCGGAGGCTGGCCAGGACGTCAACGCTGTGCTCACCACGCGCGAGTTCGATCGCATGCTGCGCATGTTCAACGTGGACTGCGCCGCGCTGCCCGAGCAGAAGTTCGACGACCCGCTGGGAACCTCGACGGGCGCGGGAACCATCTTCGGGCGCACGGGTGGCGTGATGGAGGCAGCGCTTCGTTCGGCGGCGTTCTTCCTTACGGGCGAAAACCCCGACTTCAGCACGTGCGACACCACGGCGGCGACGCCCGACAAGCCCTGGGTCGACAAGACGCTCGAGATTGCGGGCATGCAGCTTCGCATCGCCATCGCGAGCGGTCTGGAGAACACATCGGCGCTGCTCGACGCGCTCGAATCGGGCGAGGCGAGCTACGACTTCGTCGAGATCATGGCCTGCCCGGGCGGCTGCGTGGGCGGCGGCGGCCAGCCGATCGCCTTCAACCAGGAGCTCGCGCGCGAGCGTGCCGCGGTGCTCAACTCGCTCGACGGGGCCGACGTGCTGCGCTACTCGCACGAGAACCCCGACATCGCGGCGCTCTACGAGAGACTCTATGAGCGTCCGCTTTCCGAGAAGGCCGAGAAGCTGCTCCACACCGATCAGCTTACGTGGGATATCTAGGTGCCCCACGACTTACATAGCAGTGAAGCCGATGAGGGGCTCGCGCTCCTCATCGACAAGCTGTGCCGCACCCGCTCACTTTCGCTTGGCGAATACGAGCGGCTCATCGCGCAGCGCACGCCCGGCACGGCCCGTGAGCTTGCGAGTCGCGCCGATGCCGTGCGCAGACAGGTATACGGCACGAAGGTGTTCACCCGCGGGCTCATTGAGGTGTCGAGCTTCTGCAAGAACGACTGCCTGTACTGCGGCATCCGCCGGTCGAACGCAACGGCGCGTCGCTACCGCCTTTCCGCCGACGAGATCGTCAAATGTGCGGACACTGGCTACGACCTGGGGTTTCGAACGTTCGTTTTGCAGGGTGGGGAAGATCCCTTCTTCGCCGATGACGTGCTGTGCGGCATCATCGGCCGGATTCGTGCGGCGCACCCCGACTGCGCAGTCACGTTGTCGTTCGGCGAGCGAAGCCGCAAAAGCTACGAGCGTCTGCATGAGGCGGGCGCCGAACGTTACCTGCTGCGCCACGAGACGGCAAGCCCTGCGCTCTACAGGCGTTGGCACCCCCCCGAGATGTTGCTTGAGAACCGCATGCGCTGCCTTTCCGACCTGCGCGAAATCGGGTACGCGGTGGGTGCCGGCTTCATGGTGGGCGCACCGCTCCAAACTGCGGCCGACCTTGCGTGCGACCTGCAGTTCATCGAACAGTTCCAGCCCGAGATGTGCGGCATCGGCCCGTTTGTCCCGCACCACGCGACGCCGTTTTCCGCCTTCGCGCCAGGCACGGCGGAACTCACGTGCTATTTGCTGTCGATCATCCGGCTCATCAAGCCGAATGTGCTGCTTCCCGCGACCACGGCGCTTGGCACGATCGTTCCCGATGGGCGCGAGCGGGGAATCCTTGCCGGCGCGAACGTCGTGATGCCGAACCTTTCGCCGGTGGCCCATCGCAAGGACTACGACCTGTACGACAATAAGATATGCACGGGCGAAGAGGCTGCGGAATGTCGCGGCTGCCTGGGCGCGCGCATGCTGTCGATCGGCTACGAGCTTGTTGTCGATCGCGGTGATATGGCGCCCCTGCCCGAGACGTGATCGCCGTCGGGCGCTTGAAAGCACGAAAGAAAGAAGGACCCTATGGGGTATTCGTATAACCCGAAATCGCTCTGCGCCGATGAGTTCATCAACGACGAGGAAATCTTGGAGACGCTCGCCTTCGCCGACGCGCACAAGGACGACGTGCAGCTGTGCTACGACATTTTGGAGAAGTGCAAGCCCCACTTGCACCCGGCAAGCGAGCACGGCGCCATGATCACCCATCGCGAGGCGAGCGTGCTTCTGGCCTGCGAGGACGCGGGGGTGAACGCGGCCATCAAGCAGCTTGCGCACGACATCAAGCAGGCTTATTACGGCAACCGCATCGTTTTGTTCGCGCCGTTGTACCTGTCGAACTACTGCGTGAACAGCTGCCTGTACTGCCCCTATCACGCCAAGAACCGCGAGATTCCGCGCCGCAAGCTCACGCAAGACGAGATTCGCGCCGAGGTCATCGCACTGCAGGACATGGGCCACAAGCGCCTTGCCATCGAGGCGGGCGAGGACCCGAAGCACAACCCCATCGAGTATATTTTGGAATCGATGGACACCATCTATTCCATCAAGCACAAAAACGGTGCCATCCGCCGCGTGAACGTGAACATCGCCGCCACGACGGTGGAGGAGTACCGCATGCTCAAGAAGGCCGAGATCGGTACGTATATCCTGTTCCAGGAGACGTACAACAAGGAAGGCTACAAGCGCTTGCACCCGACGGGGCCGAAAAGCGATTACAACTGGCACACCGAGGCGATGGACCGCGCCATGGATGGCGGCATCGACGACGTGGGCTTGGGCGTGCTGTTCGGGCTCGAGAGCTACCGTTACGAGTTCGCGGGCCTTATCATGCATGCGGAGCACCTAGAAGCCGTGCACGGTGTGGGCCCGCACACTATTAGCGTGCCGCGCGTGAAGCCCGCTATGGACATCGACCCCGACGTGTTCGACAACGGCATTCCCGACGAGATGTTCGAGAAGATTATCGCGCTCATCCGCATCACGGTGCCCTACACGGGCATGATCATCTCCACGCGCGAGAACCAGGCGGTGCGGGAGCGCGCGTTGCGCTACGGCATCAGCCAGATTTCGGGCGGGAGCCGCACGAGCGTGGGTGGCTACACTGAGCAGGCGCGCCCGCACGACACCGAGCAGTTCGACGTGAGCGACCAGCGTACGCTCGACGACGTGGTCTCGTGGCTGATCGATCAGGAGCATGTGCCCAGCTTCTGCACGGCGTGCTACCGCGCGGGGCGCACGGGCGACCGGTTCATGAGCTTTTGCAAGAGCGGGCAAATCTTGAATTACTGCCACCCCAACGCGCTCGTCACGCTTGCGGAATATCTGACGGATTACGCCAAGCCCGATACCTCCCAAAAGGGCTTTGCGCTCATCGAGCGCGAGCTGCTCAAGGTCGAGGACGAGAAGCGGCGCCGCCAGTGCGCTGAGGCGATTTCTGCGGTCGTGCACAAGGGCGAGCGCGATTTGCGCTTCTAGCGAGGTTTTCCGCAGTGCGCAAGGCGTGCTGCGATAGCAAGGCGAAAGGATGGCTCCAACATGGGTTTGAACGAGACGCCTTCAGGCGAGCGCGTGCGGATCGGGTTCTTCGGCGTGCGCAATGCCGGCAAGTCGAGCCTGGTGAACGCGGTGTGCGGGCAGCAGGTGGCGCTTGTGAGCGATGTCGCCGGCACCACGACTGATCCGGTGCGCAAGGCTATGGAGCTTCTGCCGCTGGGGCCGGTCGATATCGTGGACACCCCTGGTATCGACGACGTCGGGGAGCTGGGCGCGCGCCGCGTCGAGCGCACGCGCGAGACTTTGCGCACCTGCGACGTGGCCGTGCTCGTGACCGACGCCACGCGCGCGCTGGTCGCAGCCGAGCGCGAGCTTATCTCCCTGTTCGAGGAGCTCGGGCTGCCCTTCATCGTGGTGCGCAACAAGGCCGACCTTCTGTCGGGGGAAGGAGTTGCTGCGGGTTCGGGCGGCGGTACCGGGGCCGCATCGGGCGCCGCCGACGCTTCCATCGCCCAGGTTGTCGCCGCCCCCGACGTCGACGCCCCTGTCGCCCCAGTTCGCGCAGAAGTTCTTGCAAGCGCGCGCACGGGCGCGGGCATAAACGAGCTGAAGGAAGCTCTCGCGCACGTGGGCGGATCGGCCGCGCACGAGCGCCGCGTTGTGGCCGATTTGCTCTCGCCGGGCGACAAGGTGGTGCTCGTCGTGCCCATCGACTCGTCGGCGCCGAAGGGTCGTATCATCTTGCCGCAGCAGCTCGTGCTGCGCGATGCTCTCGACGCCCATGCGAGCGCTCTCGTCTGCCAGCCCGGAGAGCTCGCCGATCTTCTGGCGGCGGTGCACGACGTCCGCCTCGTGATCACCGACTCGCAAGCGTTCCAAAAGGTTGCGAGCATCGTTCCGGAAACGACGCCGCTCACGTCGTTTTCCCTTCTCATGGCTCGTTATAAGGGCGATTTGCGCACGCTTGTGGAAGGCGCGGCGGCGCTCGGTGCGCTCACCGACGAAAGCCGCGTGCTCATCTCGGAGGGCTGCACGCACCATCGTCAGTGCGAGGACATCGGCACGGTGAAAATGCCTGCGTGGATTCGCGGCCATTGCGGCGCGAATCCGACGTTCGAGTTCACTCAGGGGCATGGGTTTCCCGACGACGTCAGCGGCTACGACGTGGTGGTGCATTGCGGCGGGTGCATGCTCAACGAGAAGGAGATGCGCTGGCGACAGAGCGTGGCGGCGAGAAGCGGCACGCCCATGGTGAACTACGGCGCGGCAATCGCCTGCGTGCACGGCATCTTGGAGCGAAGTCTCAGGCCGCTTGCGTGATGCGGGCCCGAATCAAGGGGCTGAATTTAAGACCCTACATGGAAAAATCCCTGTTGCTTCTTCAAATGCGCGCCCCGCGGTGTTATTTTTTCACTTTACTGTCCTTTTAGAGAGGGATTCTGATGGCAGATGAAAAACAGGAGGCGGCTTCAGAGGCTCGGGCTTCAGAAGCTTCGGGAGAGAAGCCCGCGGCCGCTTCTTCGGAGAAGACGTCTGGCAGCGCGAGGTCGCTCGGCGTCTTCTCGTTCGAGGGCGACATGCCCCTCGCTCAGGCGATTCCCCTGGGCTTGCAGCATGTTCTGGCCATGTTCGTGGGCAATTTGACGCCGCTTTTGATCGTGACGGGTGCGTGCGGCCTGGCGGGAGCCGAGTTTGCCGATGTCCAGCTGGCGCTGCTGCAGAACGCCATGTGGATCGCAGGCGTTGTGACCTTGGTTCAGCTTTTCGGCATCGGGCCTGTTGGCGGCAGGGTTCCTATCATCATGGGCACGTCTTCTGGCTTCATCGGCGTGTTCAATTCCGTGGCGGCGTCGATGGGCGGCGGTCTCGTTGCCTACGGCGCCATCATGGGCGCTTCGATCATCGGTGGCCTGTTCGAGGCTGTGCTCGGTTTCTTCCTGAAGCCGCTGCGCCGCTTCTTCCCGTCCATCGTCACGGGTACCGTCGTCCTTTCTATCGGCCTGAGCCTCATCAGCGTCGGCGTCAACGCGTTCGGCGGCGGCAACAGCGCGGCTGATTTCGGTTCCCCCGAGAACCTGTGCCTGGCGCTTATCGTCCTCGTCGTCATCTTGGCGGTGAAGCATGCGACGACGGGCTTCGTCAGTGCGTCTTCCATTCTGGTCGGTATCGTCGTCGGCTATGTTGTTGCGGGCATCATGGGGCTGGTCCTGCCTACCACAGGCATCAACTCCGAGGGTGTCGAGTACACCAAGGCATGGGTTCTGAACTGGGATAAGGTCGCTGCAGCGGCATGGTTTGCCATCCCGAACCCGCTGCCTGTGGCGCCGGTGTTCGACATGCGCGCCATTGCCCCCGTGCTCGTGATGTTCATCGTCACGGCGGTCGAGACCGTCGGCGACATCTCAGGCGTCACGCAGGGCGGTATGGATCGCGAGGCGACCGACAAGGAGCTTTCCGGCGGCGTGGTCTGCGACGGCGTGGGCTCGAGTTTCGCGGCTCTCTTCGGCGTTCTGCCGAACACGTCGTTCAGCCAGAACGTGGGCCTGGTCACGATGACCAAGATGGTGAACCGCAAGGCTCTGGCCTGCGGCGCCGTCTTCCTGATTTTGTGCGGTCTGTGCCCGAAGCTCGGCGCGGTGGTGTCCATCATGCCGCAGTCCGTCTTGGGCGGCGCGGCCGTCATCATGTTCGCGTCCATCGTGGTGAGCGGCATTCAGCTGATCACGCGCGATCCGCTGACGCCGCGCAACCTGAGCATCGTGTCGGTGGCGCTGGGCTTGGGCTACGGCATCGGCGCCAATCCCGCTATCCTGGCGGGCTCTCCCCAGATGGTAAGCCTCATCTTCGGTGGCTCCGGCATCGTTGCCGCTGCGGCGGTCGCCATCGTCTTGAACGTCGTTCTTCCCAAGGACAAGGCGATTGTCCCGAAAACGGACGCGAACGCGTAGAGGTTAGCAGATAAAGCGCAAGCGCAGAAGGCGCCCCGTGGAACGATGATTCCGCGGGGCGCCTTCTTTCTGTTCGGCTCCTATTCGATTCCATTTTTGAGATGCGTTTGAAGGGCTCGCAGGTCATCGGGGGTGTCCACGTCGAAGAGCTCCCATTTGCTAGAAACCTCGATGGTGCGCACGCGCTCCTTGTGCGCCTTGGCGACCACGCCGCCGCCCTTGCCGGGCGGAAGCGATCGCAGCTCGTCGAACGACCATGAGGGAAAGAGCACGGGAGCGCCCGGCGTGCCCCGAAAGCTTGCGCGCCAGATGCAATCGGGGTGGCCCTCAGCGCCGCGAAGAAGCGCAGCGAGGCTGTTTGTGCTGACGAGCGGCTGATCACCTTGAACGAACGTGACTGTGTCGCAGTCCGCCATCTTCTCCATTCCCAGGCGCACGGTGTCGTTTCTTAGGGGCTCGTCGTGCAGGACGACTTCGATTCCTCGCATATCGCACAGGCGCGCCACGTCCGAGTGCCGCGTGACCACAACGCGCCTGGCGTACAGCCCACCGGTTGCTCGCAGCACGTGCTGGATAAGCGGCACGCCGCCGAGCTCGGCTATAAGCTTGTTCGTTCCGAAGCGGGTGCTCGTGCCCGATGCCATGATGATGCATCCGTGCTTTGTCTGCGGTCCGCAAGCGGAGTGGGTCATGATGGGGCGTGCCTCTGCAAATTCGATGGTTGGTCAGGTGTGTTTTCGGGGATGCCCCCTGCGCCACAGTATAATAGCAAAGACTATGTAAACCTCAAATAATGGGGCGAGTGACATTATTACCTTCCAAAAATACGTGCGCCCGCAAAGCCTGGAAGAGGCTTGGGAGCTCAATCAAAAGAAGCGCAACCGCGTGGTTGCGGGCATGATGTGGTTGAAGATGGGCACGCATTCCTTCAACACGGCCATCGACCTTTGCGATTTGGGTTTGGATGCGATCGAGGAGACCGAAGGCGAGTTTCGCATCGGCGCTATGGCGACCCTGCGCCAGATGGAGAAGCATCCTGGCCTGGACGTTTACTCCTGCGGCGCGGTGAAGGCCGCGCTGTGCGACATCGTGGGCGTGCAATTCCGCAACGGTGCCACGCTGGGCGGAAGCCTGTGGCGCCGCATGGGCTTTTCCGACGTCGTTGCAATATTCCTTGCCATGGACAGCTCCGTTGAGCTTTTCAAGGGCGGCGTTGTGCCCCTGGAGAAGTTTGTGCGCATGCCCTACGACAGCGACATCCTCGTCCGCCTGATCGTCAAGAAGCGCCCCGGCGCCTTCGCCTACCAGGCGGTGCGCAAGCAGCGGACCGACCTGCCCACGCTCAACTGCGTGGCGGCCAAGGTGGGGGAGGAATATCGCCTCGTCGTGGGATCGCGCCCGGCGCGTGCGATGCTTCTTCGCGATGAGCGGGGCATTCTCGCTGGCGGTATCACCGAGAAAAGCGCTGCTGCGTTCGCCGATTATGCGGCGGGCGTCGTCCCCGTTTCCGGAAACATGTGGGGCTCTGCGGAGTATCGCCGCGCGCTGGTACCCGTGCTTGCGCGTCGCACCCTGCTGGCATTGGGGGAGGTGCGGTAATGGAGATTACGATCAAGCTGAACGGCAAGGCGGTGTCCGACGACATCTCGGCCGATATGCTGCTCATCGATTTCGTTCGCGCTCATGGCTGCTTAAGCGTGAAGCGCGGCTGCGAGACGTCTGCCTGCGGTCTGTGCACGGTGCTTCTCGACGGTGAGCCAGTGTTGTCCTGCTCCACGCTGGCGGCTCGCGCCGATGGTCATAGCGTGCAGACCCTCGAGGGACTGCAGGATGAAGCGTCCGAGTTCGTGGGCTTCATCGCGGACCAGGGCGCTGAGCAGTGCGGTTTCTGCAACCCGGGCTTCGTGATGAACACGATCTCGCTTTTGCGTGAGAACCCCGACCCCACCGACGAGGAGATTCTCTCATACCTTTCCGGCAACCTGTGCCGCTGCTCGGGGTACGTGGGTCAGCTGCGAGGTATTCGCAACTTCCTCACCAGCAGAAACGTGGAAGGGAGCTCTCGTGAATAGGCCCGACTACCAATCGGTCGGCAAGTCCGTCCGCAAGAAGGACTCGCTGCAGCTCCTTTTGGGCAAGCCCGTGTTCACCGAGGACATCGCGCCCGACGCGCTTGTGGTGAAGCTTTTACGGAGCCCTCATGCCAACGCCATCGTGGAAGACATCGACACGTCGAAGGCGAAGAAGATTGCCGGCGTGGTGGACGTGTTCACCTGGAAAGACGTGCCGGGGGAGCGCTTCAGCAACGCGGGGCAGACCTATCCTGAGACAAGCCCTTACGACCGCCTGATCATCGACCGCCATGTGCGCTACGTGGGCGACGTGGTGGCGATCGTGGCGGCCGAGAGCGAGAAGGCTGCCGAGGCGGCCCTTTCGCGCATCAAGGTGACCTACGACGTGCTCGATCCCGTGCTGGATTTTCGCGCTGCCAAGGACAATCCCACCCTCGTGCACCCCGAGGACAACTGGCACATGCTCTGCGATTTGGGCGGAGACAACAAGCGCAACCTCGTTGGCACGACCGCCGACGCCGACGGCGACGTCGAGGCGGTGCTTGCCGACTGCGACATCGTTTTGGAGCGCACTTACCACACGAAGGCCTTCAACCAGGCCATGATGGAGACGTTTCGCACGTATGCCGAGCTTGATCGCTACGGGCGCCTGCATGTGATCTCGTCCACGCAGATCGTGTTCCACGTCCGCCGCATCTTGTCCCACGCGTTGGGCATCCCGAAAAGCCGCATTCGTGTGGAGAAGCCGCGCATCGGCGGCGGCTTCGGTGCGAAGCAGACCGCGGTGTGCGAGGTGTACCCTGCGTTCGTCACGATGAAGACGGGCCGCCCCGCGATGTGCGTGTTCACGCGAAAAGAGGCCCAGACCTGCGGTTCTCCGCGCCATGAGATGGAAATAAAGGTTCGCCTTGGTGCGAACGACGACGGGCGTATCCGCGCGCTCGACGTGACGACGCTGTCGAACTCAGGCGCATACGGCGAGCACGGCTGGGCCACGGTCGGTCTGACTGGGCACAAGTCCATCCCTTTGTACACGGGTTCTCTGGAAGCGTTCAAGTTCACGGCCGACGTGGTGTACACGAACATGCAGCCTTCGGGCGCGTACCGAGGCTTCGGGGCGACGCAGGGCCAGTTCGCCGTGGAAACCGCGGTGAACGAACTCGCCGAGATGCTGCGCCGCGATCCGATCGGGCTGCGCGAGCAGAACATGCTGCGCGAGGGCATGACCATGCCCGCCTATTTCAACGAGGTGGCCAATGCCTGCGCGCTCGATCGCTGTTTGGACCACTGCCGCGACATGTTCGACTGGGAAGCGAAGTACCCCGTGCGCGATATGGGCAACGGCAAGGTTCGCGCTGCGGGCGTGGGCATGTCCATGCAGGGCTCGGGCATCGCCGGCATTGACTCGGGGTCGGTCACCGTCAGGCTGAACGACGACGGGACCTATATGCTGGTCATCGGCGCAGCCGACATGGGAACGGGCTGCGATACCATTCTGGCTCAGATGGTCGCCGAGCATATGGAATGCTCGGTGGACGATGTCTCGGTGTTCGGCGCCGACACGGATGCCTCGCCCTACGATTCCGGCTCGTACGCGTCTTCGACAACGTATGTCACCGGTATGGCCGTCGAGAAGGCGTGCGCGCTCTTGAAAGAGCGCTTCTGCGCCATTGCGGCCGAGATCATCGGGTGTGCCGCCGACGAGCTTGCCTTCGAAGATGGTCGTGTGGTTCGTGAAAGCACGGGCGAGACGGTTTCCCTTCCCGCTATCGCCGAGAAAAGCCAATGCAACAGCTGCCAGCTGGCGGAGGCCACCGCGATGCATTCCTCCCCGGTGTCTCCGCCGCCGTTCATGGTGGGCATGGCGGAAATCGAGCTCGATCGCGAGACCGGCACAGTCGAGGTGCTCAACTTTGACGCCGTGGTCGACTGCGGCATTCCCATCAACCCGGCACTCGCGCGCATCCAGGTCGAGGGCGGCATCGTGCAGGGCATCGGGCACACGCTCATGGAGGACGTGACTCGCACGCCCAAGGGCGCTATCCGCGAGTCGAGCCTGTTCACCTACCGTTTGCCCACGCGCCTCGATGTGGGGCAGATCGACGTGGGGTTCGAACACTCCTATGAGCCCACGGGCCCCTTCGGCGCGAAATCCATCGGCGAGATCGTCATCAACACGCCTGCTCCCGCGATCGCGCACGCGATCTACCGGGCGACGGGCGTGTGGCATCGCGAGCTGCCGATTCTGCCGGAGCATGTCCTGCTCGCGAAACCGGAGGCAGACTAGCGCGACGGGGTTGAGGGTCGAGGCGGGCCGGGCGCTCCCAACCCGCCTCGGCCCCTGTTCCGCCCTGCGGCCCCGCCTCGCGCCTCGCGCCTCGCGTCTTGCGCATACCTATCCCACCCATGCTCCTGTGTCCTAGTGTATTCCGTGCAGACTTGGAAAAAGTCCGAAGATAGACTATACTGGTCAACAGTTGGACTAATTCGAATGGAGACGAGAAATGAGACCGGAAGAGTTCTCGAAGGAGATGTGGAACTGCTGGCGCGACATTTCGTTCGCCTACAGTTCGCTTGCAAGGAAGATGGGCGTGGACACGAGCGAGCTCTACGTCGTCGATGCCTTGTGGGATGAGGACGAAGGGCTTTCCCAAAGAACGATTTGCGAGCGGTGCGACATGGGCAAGCAGACAGTCAGCGCCATCTGCAAACGCCTCGGGGCTCGCGACTTTGTGACCGCGCATCCGAGCGAGGCCGATAAGCGCGAGAGAATCATGGCACTCACGGACGAGGGCCGCGAGTGGTGGAGCCAGCCAGTCGAGAGAATGCGCGAGCTCGAGGTGAAGGCCGCCGAATCGATAACCGCCGAAGAAATCAGGGTCTTCATCAAGGTAGTCGAGCAGTATGCGAAGACCTTCCAAGAAGAGGTGCAGCGATGAGCCCTTATGCGCTTTTGGGACTGTCGGTGCTCTTCGAGGTGCTCGGCGACACATGCATGAAGCTCTCCGAGGGCTTCAAACGCAAGGTCCCCATCATCGGCATCGTGGTGGGCTACGCTGTGTCGTTCTACGCTCTCTCCCATGTCTTTGCTGACCTGCCGCTGGGCTTGGCGTATGCGATCTGGACGAGCGCGGCCGTGGCGCTGACCGCCGTGGTGAGCCGCATCATCTGGAAAGAGAAGTTCAACGCAAAGAAGATCGCGGGCATCGCGCTCATCATTTTCGGTGTAGCGTGCCTGCGCTTGGGGGCGATGTAAATGAAGGGGAACCCGATTCTGATTTTGTCGGTCGCTATCGTGTCCGAGGTGCTCGGCACCACGTCCATGAAGCTGTCGGAGGGTTTCACCCAGCCCGTGTTCGGCATCGCGACCGCGGCGTGCTACATCTTGTCGTTCATGATGCTGACGTTCGCGCTCAAGGACCTGAGCCTGGGGATGGCTTACGGCATCTGGGGCGGCGTGGGCACGTTTTTGACGACGCTCATCGGCATCATCTTCTGGAGCGACCCGTTTTCCATCGTCGTCGGCATCGGGATGATCGCGGTCGTCGCCGGCATCGCGCTGCTCAGCAAGGGGACGCAAGAAGCCGAGGAAGCCGAGTTCGCCTGCGAGCAAGGCTAGAAGGGCGCCTTGCCTTAGGGGCGTGCAAGGGGTAGGGAGGCTGGGGCCGCTACCCCTTTCCATGTCGTTAGTCTTCAGTATTGGTTCAGGTGGCCAGGCGAAGGAGTTGAATGGTTTGGGGAACACGCCAGGGATTGGCCGGGCTGCGCGGAGCCTTTTGTGCTACGTCAAGGAGAACCGCACGCTCGTGCTGATCGAGTAGCTTTGCGGCCATCGGGGATGACGTGTGGCTTTTCTGTTCGCCTTACGGTCGATTACTGCTACGGGGCGTCAGCTGAATCGCGGAGAGTCGGCGAGACTTTCGGTGGAGAAGATTTTGCGCGCGGCGGCTTCGTACTCGTCGGCGCGGCGGGTCTTTCTCATGATGCGGTGGACCGAGGGCGGGTCGGCGAATGCGTGCTCGGCGTAGGACCACCACTCCTTCATGCGGAACACTGCGTTGCCGCCCATGTCGTCGGTGTAGGACTCGTAAAGCTTGTCGTGGAAGCGCTTGAGTTCCTCGCGCGTCAAACCTTCACCGCCGCGAATCATGCGCGCAAGGGCGGGGTTGGCAACGATTCCGCGACCGATCATGACGTGGCGCGTCTGCGGGTAAGCTGCGAGCAACGCATCGTAGTCGCCCAGCGAGAAGATGCCCCCGTTATAGGCCACGGGGAACGGCGCGAGTTCGAGCGTCTTGCCGTAAAGCTCCTGGTGCGGGGCGCCGCTGTAGAAATCCTTCTGCACGCGGGGATGCATGATGAGCTCGGCGATTCCGCAGCGGCAGAACAGTGCAAGGAGCTCGCCGTACTCGTCGTCGTTCGCGATGCCGATGCGCGTTTTGACCGAAACCGGCAGAGGCGAGCGTTCGCACACGTTGGCCAGAAATGCCTCGAGCCTGTCCGGGTTGCGCAAAAGGCCGGAGCCCTTCTCCTTGGCAACCACTGTTCCCGAGGGGCAGCCGAGGTTGAGGTTGACTTCCTTGTAGCCCATGTCGGCAAGAAGCCCAGCTGCCCAGACGAACCGGTCGGCATCGTTGGTCAAAAGCTGGGGTACGACATCGAAGCCCTCGTTGTTTGCGGGGTCGAGCTCGCGGCTGTTGCGCTTGCTGAATGGCGTTCCCACCTTAGGGAGCGGCGAGATGAAGGGCGTGTAGTAGCGGTCGAGCGCGCCGAAGACTTCCGCGTGCACGCGGCGAAACGCATATCCGGTGATTCCCTCCATGGGGGCAAGCGATAGCAGCATTCCGCCTCCTTCTTCATCTGGCATTCTTCTGGTGATGGCGTCTCTTGAACGGGCTGATGATTTCATTATCGCAGGATAATTCCGTTTGTGACGCTGCGATTACTCGGTTGGGCTCTAGCTGTATTCTTGCTTGCGCTGCCTGCGACCAGTTGTCGTTCGACCGTGCTCGGTTTTATACTTCGTCCGACGGGGCAATCGTGCTCCGCGCAAACGCATCTTAGGGGATGTCTTTTCGGTCATTGTTCTTTAGGGAACGCTTAATCGCAGAGCACTTCTGAAAAGGCCGCATCAAGGCCTTGTGTTTTTGCGCCGTTCCGTGCCTGTTTTCACCATCAATTCAGCGAACAGGAGTAACAATGAACAACTTCCCAAAAGCGAACAGCTTCAACATCAACCTTGTCAGATCCAAAATTATGGGACCCAACCCGCTTAAGCTCTGCGAGGAGCTGCCTTCTTTGACGCTCGACGCACTTGATGGCGCTCGTGACCGAGCTGCTTCGAGCCCCATGTACAGAATTGACGATTTATTGCGAAGGAATTGTGTACGACTCCACGAATCAAGTTCAATTGTGGAGTAACTTGCCCTAGCTTCGCTTCAGATGAGACACTTTTGGTACAGGTTAGGAAAGCGCCCCCGCGTTAGGAAAGTGCGTTGTAAGCGCCGTCGTCCACAGGTTCGAGCCACTCGTTGCTCGCATTCTCGCCGGGGTACTCGAAGGCGAGGTGGCTGAACCAGCTATCGGAAGCGGCGCCATGCCAATGCTTGACGTTCGCGGGAATCTCCACCACGTCGCCAGGGCGCAGGCGCTCGGCGGGCTTGCCCTCCTCCTGGTACCAGCCTTCGCCATCCACGCAGACGAGCACTTGCCCGCCGCCTTTGCTCGCATGATGGATATGCCAATTGTTACGACAGCCCGGCTCGAAGGTCACGTTGAAAATTGCTAGGTAGTCATCGGGCCCGGTGAGCGCGTTGAGATAGCTTTGGCCGATGAAGTACTGTGCGAAGGCGTCGTTGGGCTTGCCCAGGCCGAAGAAGCCGCCGTGCGATTCGGGGCTGCCGCTGCCCGCGGTGTCGCCCGCGCTGCCCTCGCCGATCGCGCCACCCGTCCCGTCTTCCACATAAACTTCCTTCGACATGTTGAATGCCGCCCACGCGTTGGGCCAGCCGGCGTAGAAGGCGATATGGGTGAGAATCTCGGCCATCTCTTCTTGCGTGACGCCGTTCTTCTTGGCGCTGGCCAGGTGATATTTCAGCGAGCTGTCGACGATGCCTTTCCCGATGAGGGCGCTTACGGTGACGATGCTGCGCAGCTTGAGCGGTAGCTTGTCCTCGCGGCTCCACACTTCCCCGAAGAGAATGTCGTCGTTGAGATGAGCGAACTCGGGCGCGAACTTGCCGAGCGCATCATGTCCTGCAGTTTGTTTGATGGCCATTGTGGACTTCCTTCCTGTTTTCTTTACACATGGCGAGTGACGGTTAGGGGTGAACGGCAGCGCCATTCGCGATTACGCTTTGGCCAGCCGCTACTTTGCTGCGAGGCTCTTGCGCAGAACGTCGAGGACTTCGGCGCGGGTGAGCGTGCGGTAGCCGCCCGTCATTGTGAGGGTCGCGTCGGCGATGGCGTCGAGGCTCGACTCGTCGGCGCCCAGCTCACGGATGCTCATCACGCAGCCGATTTCGCGCATCCAGTTCTCCATGGCGTTAAGGCCGGCCGCTGCGAGCTCCTCGTTGGTTTTGCCTACGGTGTCGATGCCCCACACGTTCGTGGCAAAGCGCGCGAATTTCTCCAGGCCATACGGCATGATCAGGCGGTAATAGGGAAGCGCCACAGCAGAAAGCGTCATGCCGTGCGTGGCGTCAGTGACGGCGCCTACGGCCTGGCCGATCATGTGAACCTCCCAGTCCTGCGTTTTGCCGCAGCCCACAAGGGTGTTGAGCGCCCAGGTTGCCGTCCACATGATGTTCGAGCGCGCCTCGTAGTCCGTCGGATTGGCCACGGCGGTGCGGCTTGCGGTAACGAGGCTGCGCATGAGACCCTCGGCCAGATAATCGCTCGTGTTGTCGTCGGTGTCGCTGAAGTATTGCTCGGTGATGTGGTTCATGATGTCGAAGATGCCTGCGACCATCTGATAGCGCGGCACCGTGTAGGTGAACTCGGGGTTCAGCACGGCAAAGCGTGGTGAGACGCGTTCGTCGGTGAAGACGTGGCCGATTTTCCTGCCGAGCTCTCGGTTGGTGATGACCGAGCCGCGATTCATCTCAGAGCCAGTGCCCACCATAGTGAGAACCGATCCCACGGGCACGACCTCTCTATCCGCCGCGGGCTCTTCGAAACGGTCGAAGTACACGTCCCAGGGGTCTTCGCCTGCGGGCAGGTCCTTAGATACCGCAACTGCCTTCGCGTAGTCCACGCACGAGCCGCCGCCCACGGCGAGGATGAAATCGACATCGTTGTCGCGGGCGATTTGTGCGCCCTCGCGAAGCTTCTCGATGGTGGGGTTCGGCATGACGCCGCTGTCTTCGACGATGGTTTTACCTGCTGCGTGTAGCGCTTCGACGACTTGGTCGTAAATACCGAATCTCCTGATAGAGCCGCCTCCATAGACGAGCTGAATGGTGTTGTAGGGGGTGAGTTCCGCTGCAAGCGAGGCCAGAGCGTCCTTGCCGAAGATGAGCTTGGTGGGGTTGTGGTAGGTGAAGTTGCCGAGCATGGTTTCCCTTTCGCTTCTCGGGTTGCATTTGGTATGATGTTGGCACTCTAATACTTAAACCTAACTTCAAGTCAAGATACTTTGGAGGGAATTTACCATGTATTCAATCGGGCAGGTTTCGGAAATGTTTGGCATCCCCGTGTCGACGCTGCGCTACTATGACAAAGAGGGATTATTCCCCAACTTGGAGCGATCGGGCAGTACGCGCCGCTTCGGCGAAGGCGAACTCGAACTGCTCCGCGTCATTGACTGCCTGAAGAAGACGGGACTCGAAATCAGGGACATCAAGCGTTTCGTCGACATGGTGCAGGAGGGGCCGTCGACGTACGCTGCGCGAAAGGAGCTGTTCGAGGCGCGCAAGGTCCAGGCCGAGGAGGAGATCGGGCGCATGCAGAAGGCGCTCGCCATGGTGAAGTTCAAGTGCTGGTACTATGAGACGGCTCAAAAAGACGGCGGGGAAGAGCGCCTCTGGGAAATGATTCCCGACGGGTTGCCGAAGGATATCAGGAAGCTCTACGACCTGGGTCATTCGTGGGAGTCTGCCAGCGAGCAGGTGCTGGCCGTTGTTTTGAAGCCGCAAGCGGGCATCGGCGATCGGCATGAAGCTGCGAGTGGATACGGGTAGCCGCATCGGGTGCGCCCCTTCTTGCTGGTACAACGCTGGATTAAGGAAATCATGCAGAAAATCGACCATATCGAGGTGCGCGGCGCGCGCGTGCACAATTTGAAGAACGTGAACGTGGACATTCCGCTCGGCCAGCTTGTGGGCATCGCGGGCGTGTCGGGTTCGGGCAAAAGCTCGCTCGCACTCGGCGTGCTCTACGCCGAAGGGTCGCGCCGTTATTTGGAGGCGCTTTCCACCTACACGCGTCGGCGCATCGCTCAGGCGGGCAAGGCCTCGGTTGATGACGTGCGTTTCGTTCCCGCCGCCCTCGCGCTGCACCAGCGCCCGGCGGTGCCCGGCGTGCGCTCCACGTTCGGCACCTCGAGCGAGCTATTGAACAGCCTGCGGCTTCTCTTCTCGCGAGTCGGCGGCCACGTGTGCCCACATTGCGGCAAGCATGTGCCGCCAAGCTTGAATGTCGCTGCTGAACTGGCGATTTCGTGCCCCCACTGCGGCGGCGAGTTCTTCGGCCCCGGCGCTGAGCAGCTTGCCTTCAACAGCGAGGGCGCTTGTCCCACCTGTGGGGGCACCGGTATCGCGCGCACCGTGAACCGCGCGGCGCTCGTGCCCGACGAGAGCAAGACCATCGACGAGGGTGCTGTTGTGGTGTGGGGCTCGCTTATGTGGGACCTCATGAAGCAGGTGTGCGGCGCCATGGGCGTGCGCACGGACGTGCCGTTTTGCGAACTTTCGCCGGCTGAGCGCGACATCGTGTTCAACGGTCCAGCCGAGAAGAGACACATCCTGTACAAGGCGAAGAAGGGCGAGAACTTCGCCGAGCTCGATTTCACCTACTACAACGCCGTGCGCACCGTGGAAAACTCGCTTGCGAAGGCGAAGGACGAGAAGGGGCTGCGCCGCGTCGCGAAGTACTTGACCGAGGGGCCTTGTCCCGATTGCGGTGGCACGCGTCTCTCGGATGCCGCGCGTGGGCCGCTTGTGCGCGGCATCAACCTGGCACAGGCGACGGAAATGACGCTTGCCGAGGCGGTTTCATGGGTGGAAGGCGTGCCCGGGAGTCTTCCTGATAAGATGCGCCCCATGGCGAGATCCATCTGCGACTCGTTTGCAGGCACCGCTCGGCGCCTGATGGAGCTGGGACTGGGGTATCTCTCGCTCGACCGCGCGGGCGCCACGCTTTCCACAGGGGAGCGCCAGCGCGTGCAGCTCGCACGCTCGGTGAGGAACCGAACTACTGGCGTGCTCTACGTGATGGATGAGCCCTCCATCGGCTTGCATCCCGCCAACATCGACGGCCTTCTGGGCGTGATGCGCGATTTGATTGCCGACGGGAATTCCGTGGTGATGGTCGACCACGACACGCGCATCCTGCGCGCCGCCGATTATCTGGTGGAAATGGGCCCTGCCGCGGGTGCGGACGGCGGCACGGTGGTTTCTCAGGGCTCGGTTGACGAGGTCGCCCGCGATGAGGTCTCGATCATAGGCCCCTTTCTTTCTGGCGCGAAGCGCGTGACGGCTCGCTCGCAGGCGCAAGCTGGGAAAATGTTCGACTTGGGGCGAATCCACCTCGAATCGAGCGGGTTGCATACGGTGAAGCCGTTCTCTGTCGATATCCCGCGAGGCCGCCTCATTGCCGTGACGGGCGTGTCGGGTTCGGGGAAGACGACGCTCGTGCTGGAGACGCTCATTCCCGCGCTCGCGCAAGCAGCGGCTGGCGAGAAGCTTCCCGAGCATGTGACGGCGCTTGCCGCAGACGGTATCAAGCGCGCGAACCTGATCGACGCGACCCCTATCGGGATTAACGTCCGATCGACCGTGGCGACGTATTGCGGTGCGCTCGACGACTTGCGCCGCGCCTATGCGCGCACCGAGGGGGCGAAGGCGGCGGGTCTTAAGGCGGGCGACTTCTCGTACAACACGGGAAGCCTGCGTTGCGCCACCTGCGACGGGACGGGGCAGATTTCGCTCGACGTGCAGTTCTTGCCCGACGTCGACATCGCCTGCCCCGATTGCCGCGGTTCTCGCTATAGCGCCGCGGCCGAGGGTATTTGCCGCCCCGAGAAGGGCGCGCCCTGTGGCCAGGCGCTCAGCCTGCCTGAGCTGCTCGCGCTCTCGGTCGATGAGGCGCTGCCACATGTTGCCGACGTCAAGAAGGCGCACGAGAAGCTGCAAACCTTGCATGACCTGGGGTTGGGGTACCTCACGCTCGGCGAGGCGACGCCCGCGCTTTCCGGCGGGGAGGCCCAGCGCCTGAAGCTTGCAAGCGAGATGGGCCGGGGGCAGGAAGACGCCGTGTTCGTGTTCGATGAGCCGACCATCGGCCTGCACCCGCGCGACGTCGAGACGCTGCTCGGCGTGTTCGAGCGGCTTGTGGAGCAAGGGGCGACTGTGGTGGTGGTCGAGCACGACCTCGACTTCATCGCCAATGCCGATTACGTGATCGACATGGGACCTCATGGCGGGAAAGGCGGCGGGCGCATCGTGGCGTGCGGCACGCCCGCGGAAATTGCTGCGAACCCGGAAAGCATCACCGGTCGCTACCTGGTGCTTTAGCGGATTTCTTACCTATATGTACGATTTTCTCGATTTCATAAAAATCTTACGTATTCGTATGATAATATTTCAAATCAGAGTTTCTGCACCTATACGTAAGAATCGAGCAGTGATGACAATCAGTCGCGACCAAATCATGGCGTGCGGAACAAGGGTTATGGAGTGCGCTTCCCTCGGATCATTGCTGAGAAAACGACGGAAATCTTTTGGGTATACGCAGGAAGAGGTTGCCGAAATGCTTGGCTTTAGCCCCAGACTCGTGGGTGAAATCGAACGTGGGCGAGGAACGGTCGGCATCGACAAGGTCTTGTCTTACGCTCTGGCGCTCGGAATCGATCTCGTTGCACTCGAAAGGTGATGGCGATGTCTGGAAGAGAGCTTGTCGTATACCGAGAGCGTCTTGGCCGATTCGAAGAGGTCGGATTCGTCGGCACGTCGGAGGTTGCCCTGACATTCTCCTATTCTGATTCTTATCGGCGAAACGACAGTGCCCAGTCCATTTCACATGCCCTTCCTCTTGGCGCGGGCGAATTGCCCCCTTCTGCGGTGAAATCGTTTTTCGACGGACTTCTCCCAGAGGGAAGCATGCGAAGGGTCCTAAGCGCTTCGTTCCATACGTCGGAAGACGACTTGCATGAGCTGATATCAAGGCTCAATGATGAGTCAGCTGGTGCGCTGGTTTTCAAGGTTGCTGGCGAAGATCCCGCATGGGGACGGGGCTATGAGTCTATGGGGGATTTCGATTTCGAACGGCTTGCCGCCTTTCCGAGGGAGTTCGCTCCGCATGCAGCAGTTCGATCGAGACTTTCTTTGGCTGGAGCGCAAATGAAGGTTGGTCTTCATTTCGATGCTGCTACCGGCGCATGGCAGTACCCGAAAGGTGCGGCTCCGTCGAGCCATATCGTGAAAGCGTGCGACGGAGGTTTCCCACTGCAGACAATCAACGAGGCTGTTTGTATGGCGACCGCGGTGAGGCTCGGTTTCGATGCTGCCGAATGTAGGCTAATTCCCATCGATGGCAGCGATCCGCTGCTTGCTGTGAAGCGATTCGATCGAATCGATGCGGGCAGTGAATTCCTCCATCGGCTTCATCAAGAGGATTTCTTCCAAGCTTTGCCGAAGTTCGGCGACAAGTACGAGCCGACAGACGGGAACTACGCGAATAATTGCGCCAAGCTGATAAACGAAGAGAGCGCTAATCCCTTTGGGGACAGGGCGATGCTGTTTTCGAGATTGGTGTTCGATTGGGCTGTTGGAAACGCCGACAACCACTTGAAGAATCACTCGATGCTTTGGAGTGATGATTGGTCGAGGAAGAGCCTCGCGCCGCTCTATGACGTGACGAGCACTACCGTGTATCCAGAAGTGGACAGGGAGATGGGCGTGTCGTTCGGTGGATCTCGGCGCGTGGACCAGGTTACGCGAAGTGAGGTTGCAGCGACGGCTAAAGCTTGCGGTGTGGGGGAGAAACGTGGTCTTATGGAGCTTGATGAGACGATCGAGGAGTTCCCCGCTGCTCTCCAGGCCTCTGTCGAAGCCATTTGCGACCAGGGATTTGAACTGGCTGAGGAAATGGGCGACCGTATCAAAAAAGACTTCCTGAAACGCAGGGAGCTGATGGCTTAACGTCGGAGGCTCTCTTCGCTGCCAGGGGTCCTGTTCGGGCGTGCGGCTCGCTCAATTGGTCGACTGCTCGCAAGACGCAGGAAGGCCCCGGCAGTTTCTTGAACTGCCGGGGCCTTTCCGTAGCGTTTGCTTTTGAGCTTATCCCTCGCTGTTCGCGATTGCCTGGTCGATGAGCTTGCTGAGCGTTTTCTGCTGCTCGGGGGACGTGATCGCGCCGACGATCGGGTCGCCCACGATGCTGCCGTTCTTATCGACGACGTAGGTGGTCGGGTACGAGAATAGCTCGGAGGTGAACTTACCGGCCTCGCTGCTCGACGCGAACCAGACGTTCTTGTACGTGACGCCCTTCTTCGCGAGGATGTCCTTTGCCTCGGAGATCGCGGTCGCGTCACCGTCGAGCGTGAAGGAATTCACGCCCACGACCTGGCCGCCCTTGCTGGCAAGCTCCTTGTTGAGCGCTTCCAAGTCGCCCAGCTCGCCCACGCACGGCTTGCAGGTGGTGAACCAGAAGTTGACCACGGTCACCTTGCTTCCCGAGAAGAGCTTGTCGCTGGTCACTTCGTTGCCGTCGAGGTCTTTCCCCTGGAAACTCGGGAACTTGCCCGCACTGGTAGCGGCGCCTGCGCTATTCGGCATGCCGGCGCTCGACGCGTCGACGCTTTCCCCCGAGCTTGGGGAGCTACCGCATCCGGGGAAGTCCTTCTCGAGGGCCGCGAGCTTGTCCTCGATTTCCTTCACCTGCTGCGCTCCGGTCTTGAGCATCTTCAATTCCTCGGCCGAGAACTGGTCTTTGGCGCCCTCGATCGTGTCGAGGAGAAAGTCGCCGTAGTTCTTGTCGTCCTCGATCATCGGCATGTCCTTGTTGGCTGACAGGAACACTTTTTCCCACAGCTTCGAGTTGCTGGAGAGGATATCGTTCTCCTTCTGCATGAGCTTTTGGTGCAGCTCGGCTGCCTCCTCGGCGTTCTTCGGCTGCATTGCCAGCAAAGTCGCGATATCGGTGTTGCTACTTGTCGAGGTTGCCTCGCTATCCTTAGGAGCCGAACAGGCTGCAAGGCTGAACGCCAAAAGGGAGACCACCAGCACTACCGCAATTTTCGTTAGTTTCATAATCATTCCTCCATTTGCAATCGTTTGCTTTGCTTGTCGTTTTCTCAATTCGTCAGTTCTCTTCGCATTGCTGATTCGGTTGCTTTTCCGGTAAGCTCAGGCCGTAGCTGAAGCCGATGGCGTCGGTCGGGCAGGCCCTTATGCACTTGCCGCAGCGGATGCACTCGGTGTGATTGGGCGACTCCGTGACCTTGACATCCATCTTGCACGTCTTCGCGCACGTGCCGCACGAGATGCATCGGTGCTGGTCAACCTTTATTCCAAGCAGGGATACCTTGTTCATGAGCGCATAGAGAGCGCCGAGCGGGCAGACCCATTTGCAAAATGGGCGATAGATGAGCACGCTCAAGACGACCACAGCGATCAGAACGACGAGCTTCCAGGTGAACAACGCTCCCAATGCGGAGCGTATGCCGCTATCGACGATGGCAAGCGGAATCGCGCCTTCGAGCACTCCTTGCGGGCAGAGGTACTTGCAGAAGTACGGGTCGCCCATCCCGACGTCGTTGACAAGCAGCGCGGGCAGCAAAACCACGGTGAGCAGCAGTACGGCATACTTCAGGTACCTAAACGGTTTGAGTTTCCTTGTGGACAGCTTCTTGCCAGGGATTTTATTCAGCAGCTCCTGCAGCCAGCCAAAGGGGCAGAGGAACCCACACACGAAACGCCCCAACAGCACGCCGATGAGAATCAAAAACCCGGTCACGTAGTACGAGAAGCTGAACTTCGACGAGCCCACGATTGCCTGAAACGACCCGATGGGGCAGGCGCCTGTGGCCGCGGGGCAGGAATAGCAGTTCAGGCCGGGTACGCAGACCGCTTTGCCCTGCCCCTGATAGATAGTGCCCTTGAAGAAGTTCGGCAGGTGGATATTGGTGAGCAGCGTCGCGCCCGCTTGGATCCAGCTACGGAAGCGGCTCAAAAACTGCGATACGGGGTTTCTTCTCTTATCCAATTCCAATGCACTCCAAGCACAGTCGAATTGCCTTGGCCAGTACGGCATCTGCTTCGCCCCTCATCGCGCCGAGGCATACCATGGCCACTCCGGCTGCCACCAAGGCAACTTGCGCTGCAGGCTTTATCGCTTTGAACAATCCAATCGCTCCTTTCATTCGCTTTCTAATATGTGACCTGCAAAAACCTAGTCATCGAACAGGTTGAGGAGATACCCATAGCCCTCGGATTGCATCTTCGCGTACGGTGCAAAGCGCAAAGACGCACTGTTGATGCAGTAACGCACGCCGTTGGGGGACTCTGGGTCATTGGTGAACACGTGTCCGAGATGGGAATCGCCAGGGTCGATGCGTAGTTTGGAGAACAGTTCCATCTCCTCTTTCGGGATGTGGCAGTAGCCGCCGGGGATGGACTGCATCAGTTGCTCCATGCCCCAGAAACAGCCACCTGCCAGGTAGATGACGTTTTCCGTGGTTTCCTTGTACATGCTTTTCTCACCTTCCATATGTGCGGGCCCCTCGATCGAGTCAGTTTTTCTCGCTCCGCTCTCCATAGAGGCGACCCGCTGAAAGGCGGCGTATCCGCCCAGCGCCAATGTCGCTGCGAGCAGAAGCGGCAGTGCTTTTCGACGCATGGTCTTGTCCTCCTTTCGGGAGAAATCAGGCTATTCCTTCCGCTTCGGGGTCCATTGGAACACATCGCCTATAAAATCCGTGTTAAGAGAGGCGACGTCTGCGCAAGGAGGCCCGTATGCGCATTTTGGTTGTTGAAGACGAGCGGTCGCTTTGCGATGCGATCGTGCGCAGCTTGAGGCGCCTTGCCTACAGCGTTGACTATTGCCACGACGGGCGAGATGCTATGGATTTTCTCGCCGTCGAGCGCTTCGATCTCGTCGTGCTCGATTTGAACCTTCCCGGAGCGGATGGCATGACGGTGCTTAGGACACTGAGGGAAGTTGACCGTGAGACCAAGGTGCTCATCTTGTCGGCTCGCAGCGAGGTCGCCGAGAAGGTAGCCGGGCTTGATGCGGGAGCGAACGATTACCTGACGAAGCCGTTTCACCTAGAAGAGCTTTCGGCGAGGATCCGCAGCCTCACACTGAGGCGCTTTACGCAAAATGATGTGCTGCTGACCTGCGGAAATCTGACATTTGACACAAAGGCTCGTCGGGCTTTTGCAGGCGATGAGGCTTTGTCTCTCACGCGGAAGGAGACCGGGATACTCGAATACATGATGCTCAACCAGGGGCGGCCGGTCAGCCAGGAGGAGCTGCTCGAACACGTGTGGGACAGCAGCGTGAACAACTTCAGCAACTCGATCAGGGTGCACATCTCCGCTCTGAGGAAGAAGCTGCGCGCTGCCTTGGGGCACGACCCCATACGCAATCGCATCGGGGAGGGCTACGTGATGGAGGAGGCCGAATGAGAAAGCTCTCGCTGCAGTGGCGCATTACGCTGATGACGGCTCTTCTCGTGTGTGTGACGTGCGTGCTGATGAACTGCCTGATCGGGTATTCGGGGATGCGATATATGGACTCGATCGGCAGCGGCATATCGGCATGCGGCGACATCGGCGATGGTGCCGCCGCGTCGTTCGACCCCGACAGCCGCGAGCTCGACGAAGAGCTCACGATCGTTGTGAGCAACGCGCAGGAATCCTTCAGCACGACCAATTGGCTTATCACAGTTGCGGTGACGCTGCTCGGTGGCGTGCTGGCGTACTTCGTCAGCGGCCGTGCGCTCAGGCCGCTGCGGGCTTTTGCGTCGCAGGTTGAGAACGTGCAACCGAGCAACCTCGCGGACATGAAGATTAGCGAGGACGTGCTGCCCGAGTTCAAACAGTTCAGCAAGTCGTTCAACAGCATGATCGAGCGCCTTGACGAGGGCTTTAGCGCACAGCGGCAGTTCACGGGGAACGCCGCGCACGAGCTGCGGACGCCGCTTGCGCTCATGCAGGCGCAGGTCGAGCTGTTCTCCGCCGAGCACCCCGACGTGGGGTCTGAGGAGGCTGCCTTCCTCGAACTTCTGCAGGAGCAGACCGAGAAGATGTCGCAGATGACGAAGACGCTGCTCGAGATGAGCGAGCTTCGCAGCGTGCCCTGCAACGACCGGATCGAGTTAGCGCCGATGGTCGAGGAGGTTCTCGCCGATCTTGCTCCCCTCGCCGAGGCGCGCGGCATCGCCCTTGAGCGAAGCGGGGATGCCCAGCTGATTGGCAGCGACACGTTGATATATCGGCTCGTGTTCAACCTGGTCGAGAACGCAATTCGTTACAGTCGACCCGACACGGCGGTTCGCGTCTCCGCCTGCGAGGAGGGCGGGCGCGTCATCCTACGGGTCGAGGATAGCGGCCCTGGGATTCCCGAGCAGTTCAAGGAGAGCATCTTCCAGCCGTTCTTCCGCGTCGATTCGTCCCGCAGCAGGGAATACGGCGGCGTTGGGCTGGGGCTTTCGCTCGTGTGGGAAATCGCCGCACTTCACGGCGGTACGGTGGAGGTCGAGGCGAGCTCTGAGGACGGCACCGTCATGCGCGTGGAGCTCCCCGTCGGGGAGGCTGTTGCGACCGCGTGATGCGCGGGGAGCGCACCGCGACCGCCCCAACTGCACAGGGCGTGCAATCGCCGCCCTTGGTTTGGCCAGGGCGAGACGCACGTTCAAAACCCCGAGTTCGTGGTCATTCGGGCGAGTTGTGCGACGTGCTCTCTGCTAGGAAGACACACGCGCGCGAGTTTAGCTCACGCAGACGACGTGCAGGGCATCTCCGTCTACGGTGAAGGCGACGTCGTGCGAGGAGTAGGCAAGGTGGTACACGCGCGAGGGGTCGTGCTTGCTTCCCGCGCGCCGCGGGTCTTGCCTCAAAACCTCGACGAGGCCGGCGAGCTTGTCTTGCTCGATCGATTCGCGAAGCTGGTCAGGGAAGTCGACCGTAAGCTCGTGCCACGGCGCGTCTTCGATCCATCCGCCGCGGGCGTCAGGATGGCAGTCGGCGAAGGGGATATAGGGCTTGATGTCGAGAATCGGCGTGCCGTCGCGCAGGTCGGCCCCGAGGACGTGCAGCACGGGCCCAGCGTCGGTGCGCTCTACCCGATCGAGCTTCACGCAGCTTAAGCCCAGCGGGTTCGGGCGAAAGGGGCTGCGCGATGCGAACACGCCTACCCGCTCAGTGCCGCCCAGTCGCGGGGGTCGCACGGTCGGCGACCATCTGGCGTTTGCCCCGTTCCTGCAAGGTGCCGCGGAATCGGCCGCGATGTCCTCGGCGGTGCCGCCAGGCACGCCGTTTTCGAATTGCCAGATTAGCCAGAGGTGTGAAAAGCTCTCGATTCCCGAAACGGCCGATTCGAGGGCGTACTCGGGTTCGAATACGATGCGTCCTCGCAGATGGGGCGCAAGGAAGCTGTTGCGAGGGATCCCGAACTTCTGCGGAAGGTCAGTGCGGATATGCGCTATCGGCTTCATGCTGCTCCTATGCTTGCGGGTAGTCTGTCTGACATAGCGGGTTCTATGTGCTCATCAGCCAATCTGCTGGCGCAAGGCTTGCCCCGCGCGCCAAATGAAGCGCAACCTTGCAGATGAGCCAGTCGCTACCGCTTAATCCAGGAGGTCTCGGGACGGCAGATAAGACGCGCGTTGTTGTAGGCCATCTCAATCGTGAGGCAGGTGCGTGCGGCGTAGAACCCGTCTTCGCGCTGGATGGTCAGCGCCAGTTCGGGCTTGTCGCTGGTCAGGCACAGCGGCAGCAGCAACTGGATCCGGCCGCCATAGAACTGCGGCACGGCGAGCGTATAGTTGGCCGCGGCGCGGCGGGCTGCTTCGGCGACGGCGCCCTCGAAGGCGCGGCGCAGCAGCAGCGAGTTGTCTTCCCCCATGAGACTCGTGGGAATGCGCGTCAGATTCTCCTCATCGCCTAAGATGTGGTCGATGTTGGATCGGATGGGCAGGCGGTAGTCGAAGACGAGTTCGGAGGGGTCCTCGGCAAAGTGCACACGGCAGGGAAGGTACTCGAAGGCGACCAGCGCCGGATCGCTCTCTTTGAAGAAGCCCTTCAAAAACCAGTGCTGGCGCGCGTCGGGCTTGGTGTTGGGCTCGAACAGGCCGTAGATGTTCTCGTAGCGGCGCGTGTACAGGCCTGTGTTGAACAGGCAGCGGCCGTCGTCGAAGACTAATGGCAGGTTGGACGGCGATTTTTGCTCCGCGTCTCGCTCGGTTAGGAACACCGCGCGGCTAAACGAGAACGACAGGTAGTTTTTGAGAATGCGGTTGTTGAGGCCCCAGTCCTCGGGATCGGCCAGGTCGACCAGGCGGTCGTAGCAGGGCTCGGGACAAAATGCGAAGTCGTACAGGTTGCTGCACAGGGTGCTAGGGATTTCCATGTGGTGTCCTTTTGGTGGCTGGACGGTCAATTGACTTGATTTTACCCGTAAAAGTGAGGGTTGGTGCGCTGGCATTCCTTAGGTGTTGCCTGAAGTTTTTTGTCGCATATTGATTTGCGAGTGAGACAAATCACCCGACCCCAGTCTCGACCCCTGTCTTACCTGTCATGCAGAGCTGTCGATGTGCATTCGGGTAATAGGACAATATTCAAAACTGACATCAGAATCAGGAGGAGATACAACATGAAAGCAAAGTTCATGCATCGCTGCACCCATGTGCTGGACAAGGAAGCGAGCATCAAGTTCTACGAAGAGGCGCTTGGCTTCAAGGTGGTGCAAGAGATGGGCCCTGAGGACGGGTCTTGGACTAACACCTTCATGGCGAACGACGAAGCTCCTTTCGAAATCGAGCTTTGCTTCGATTTTCGCACGACCTCGCTTTGCCTCGAAGAATGCCAAGCAAAGCGCACCGAAAACGGCAGCGAAGATGACCACGCCGAATCCCACGCCCGTTGCTAAGTTCGCACCCCAAAAGACGCCATCGATTGGTACAAGCTGAATTTCGGCGATGAAACGCATGGCGGCGATGGCAAGTGTGCTTGCGATGCCGGTGATACCCGAGATAAGCAGAAAGTAGCCCACGGGAATGTGCTCGGTCTGCCTAAAGCGATTGGTATCGACATAGCCTTTACGCGTTTGCAACACAGCGCAGACGATCATCACAATGAAAAGCCATGCGTGCATGACGGCGTCAACGGGATTTGCGAAGAGACGAAACGCTTCATCGGCGCCATCGTGTACCCACGCAACCTGCTGCGCCATGATCTGATACACAAGCAGCATAAGCGTGCCGAACGATAGCAGCATGAACCCAAGCTTGTAAATTTTCGCATTCTCGGCCTCGAGCGCTCATCCTTCGGGCCTGCGTATTCGCGCCATTTTTGGGCAAGTCTCATATTTTGCAGCTTCATAGTTCTCTCCTAAAGGATTAATTCGGGTTTGGGCAACGTGCTGGGTTGGGAATGGCGAAATCGGGCTAGCGCTCTTTGTCCCAGAAAAGGTCGTTTAGTGTGACGTGAAGGGTTTTGCAAATGGCGACACATAAATCCCCTCGTTTTGCAGGGCGATCCTATCGATGAAGCTATAGGCTGCATTCTTCAGCGCGCCGATGCGCTTGGTCGTGTCGCTTTCGCTCATGGGATCGTCCATCGAGCCGGAAGCATCCAGCACCAGCACGATGTCGAGCGGCGTGGTTGAGGTTGATTTCGCATTCGAAGTGGGCGAAGGCGTCGAAAGCGCCGTTATGAACGCTGAATCGCCGCGCTCTGTAGTGGTGTCGCTACTTATGGTAATTGCTGTGTCAGCTGTTGCGGAAGAGTGGCCGTTGTCCCATCGTCTGCAAAGGCGAAGCTACTCCCCAGGCACATAAGAGCAAGCGCTAAGGCCATTGCCAGTAAGGGGCGAATTCGCTTCACCTTCGATTCCCAATCCTGCTTTCGTTTGCTAACAAATGTTCTCCTTATGCTTCCGAGTTTACAGCATCAAGGGATATCCGCGTACCACTCAACCCACTTTTGCCATGCAATAAGGGGCATTCCAATTGGATCATTGCAGATGCAGGGCACGTTTGTAACGGGCGTATATACGAATACCTTTACTTCATAGCAAAGATAGCGCGTGCTCCAAAGGAATTGGGCTACGCGCCGTATTTTGGATTAAAGACTTGAAATAATAGTTACAGGTGGCTTGGTAGGCCCCGAAACGCTCTGAAGCAAACTCGAGCGTTTTGAATGGTTGCAGGTGGCTTACGAAAAAGTGATTCAGTTTACTCCCACTCGATCGTCGAGGGAGGTTTCGGCGTTATGTCGTAGCACACGCGGTTGGCGCCGGGCACCTCGGCGACGATACGGCTGGAAATCTTGCCCAGCACCTCGTAGGGCAGTTTCGCCCAGTCGGCGGTCATGGCGTCGGAGCTCTCGACGGCGCGCAGGATGATGGGGCGCTGGTAGGTGCGCTCATCGCCCATGACGCCCACGCTCTTGATGTCGGGCAGCACCGCGAAGTATTGCCAGCAGCTGTGCTCGGAGTTGCGCTCGCCGGTCTCCTCGAAAAGCCGTTCGTTGTAGGCGTCGAGCTCCTCGCGCACAATGGCGTCGGCGTTCTTCAGGATCTCAAGCTTCTCCTTGTCGACCGCGCCGATGATGCGGATTGCCAGACCCGGGCCTGGGAACGGCTGGCGGTACACGATGTGCGCCGGAAGACCCAGCGCAAGACCCAGCTCGCGGACCTCGTCCTTGAAGAAGTGGTCGAGCGGCTCAATGAGGTCGAAGCTCACGCCATCGGGGAACGGGATCAGGTTGTGGTGGCTTTTGATGGTGGAAGCCTTGCCGCCCGTCTTGCGTGCGCCGGACTCGATGATGTCGGGGTAGATGGTGCCCTGGGCAAGGTACTTCACGGGCTTGCCATCGGTTTCCAGCTGCTGGGCGACCGCGAAGAACTCCTTCCAGAACTGCGTTCCGATGATGCGGCGCTTCTGCTCCGGCTCGGTCACGCCCGCCAGGAGCTCGGCGTAGCGGTCCTCGGCGTGCACATGGATGAAGTCGACGTCAAACTGCTTGGTGAAGACTTCCTCGACCTGCTCGGGCTCGCCCTTGCGCAGCAGGCCGTGGTTAACGAACACGCAGGTCATCTGCTTGCCGATGGCGCGGGCGCCAAGGGCGGCGACCACGGAGGAGTCCACACCGCCGGAAAGCGCCAGGATGACGCGGTCCTCACCGACCTTCTCGCGGAACTCGGTGGTCATGGTCTCGACGAGGTTGTCCATCGACCAGTTCTTTTCGAGCTTACAGACGTTGAAGAGGAAGTTGGAGAGGATCTGCTGGCCGAATTCGGTGTGCTTGACCTCGGGGTGGAACTGCGTGGTGTAGATGCGCTTCTCGGCGTTCTCCATCGCGGCCACAGGGCATACGTCGGTCGATGCCACCACGGTGAAGCCCTCGGGCACGTCGTGCACGGCGTCGAAGTGGCTCATCCACACGGTCTGATCGGTCGGGGTGCCCTCGAAAAGCGCGCCGCCCTCAACGTGAAGCGTCGCGGGGCCGTATTCGCCCACCTCGGGGTGGAACACGGTGCCGCCGAGCGTCACCGCCGTGATCTGATGCCCATAGCAAAAGCCGAGCACCGGCACGCCCAGCTCGTAGATTGCAGGGTCGACGCGCGGGGCGTCTTCGGCGTTCACGCTCGCCGGGCCTCCCGACAAGATGATGGCGGACGGCGACATCTCGCGTACCTCCTCGGCGGTGATGTCGCACGGCACGATCTCCGAGTACACATGAAGGTCGCGCACGCGGCGGGCAATCAGCTGCCCGTACTGCGCCCCGAAGTCGAACACGAGGACTTTCTGGGCTGAAGCTTGGGATGATGCGCTCAATGCTGCTCCTTAGTCGAAATATCTTCATTCGCCGTCTCGTCAAGCGGCGTCTTCTCACAATGGAACATCTTACTAAAAGGGTGGGGGAGTGATACCCGTTGCTAGGTGAAGGGTTTGGTAAAGAGTTGTGGTCACCTTGTGTTCCCAGGTCGTTACGAAAAGACCCTCTTGCCGGCATTCCAAAAGATGTGTATAATCTTCGGTTGCGTCTGCGGTGTTATGGATACACCCGGGCGCGTGGTTAGACCGGCGTCATGACATCGAGCCTCCATCGGTGCCCACGGCAATCGGGAAGCCACGTAAGGTAGGAGGGTTTTTGGTGTGCGGAGAGGCGCGCGAGCAAAAACCCAGCAAGAAAGAGAGTGTCATGGGAGTCAAACAGTACAAGCCGACGAGCCCTGGCCGCCGTTTCCAAACGGTCTCCGATTTCGCCGAGATCACCACGTCGAAGCCGGAGAAGTCGCTGCTTGCGCCCCTTCACAAGAAGGCTGGTCGCAACAACAAGGGCCGCATCACCGTCCGTCATCAGGGCGGCGGCAACAAGCGTCGTTACCGCATCATCGACTTCAAGCGCAACAAGGACGGTGTGCCCGCCAAGGTGGCAACGGTCGAGTACGACCCGAACCGCTCCGCCCGCATCGCGCTTCTGCACTACGTCGACGGCGAAAAGCGCTACATCCTTCACCCGAAGGGCCTGAAGGTCGGCGATATGGTCGTTTCCGGTCCCGAGGCCGACATCAAGCCGGGCAACGCGCTTCCGCTCGCCAACATCCCCGTTGGTACGCTGATCCACGCGGTTGAGCTCCAGCCTGGCAAGGGCGCCGCTCTTGCGCGTTCCGCTGGCACGAGCATCCAGCTCATGGGCAAGGAAGGCAAGTACGCGATTCTGCGTATGCCGTCCTCCGAAATGCGTCGCGTCCTTCTGACCTGCCGCGCGACCGTTGGCGAAGTCGGCAACGCCGAGCATGCCAACATCCGCATCGGCAAGGCCGGCCGCAACCGCTGGAAGGGCATCCGTCCGACCGTCCGCGGCACCGTCATGAACCCGGTCGACCACCCGCACGGCGGTGGCGAAGGCAAGAACAAGTCTTCGGGTCGCAACTCTGTTTCGCCGTGGGGCATGCCCAGCAAGGGCCATCGCACCCGCAACCCGAAGAAGGCTTCGAGCCGTCTCATCATCCGTCGTCGCAAGAAGTAGCGCGGACACGTTAAGGAGTAACTGTGAGCAGAAGTTTGAAAAAAGGTCCTTTCGTAGAGCCGCGTCTGCTTGGCCGTATCGAGGCCATGAACGCAGCTGGCGAAAAAGACGTCATCAAAACCTGGTCGCGTGCCAGCACCATCTTCCCGGACATGGTGGGTCACACCATCGCCGTCCACGATGGACGCAAGCACGTGCCGGTGTACATTACTGAATCTATGGTCGGCCACAAGCTGGGCGAATTCGCCCCGACCCGCACCTTCAAGGGTCATTCCGCCGACAAGGGCAAGAAATAGGTAGGGGTGAACAATGGAAGTTAGAGCACAAGCCCGTTACGTCCGCGTTTCTCCCCGCAAGGCGCGTATTGTCGTTGACCTCGTTCGCGGCAAGTCCGTCGCCCAGGCTCAGGAGATTCTGCGCTTCACCAATCGCGGTATCGCAGAGACCGTGGAGAAGGTTCTCAACTCCGCCGTTGCGAACGCGGAGCACAACAACCACCTGCGCGCCGAGTCCCTCGTCGTGAAGAAGGCCTACGTTGACGAAGGCCCCACGATGAAGCGTATTCGTCCCCGCGCAAAGGGTTCCGCCGCTCGCATCCGCAAGCGCACGAGCCACATCACGATCGTCGTCGCCCCGCGAGAGGAGGCATAAAGCACATGGGTCAGAAAGTCAACCCGACTGGTTTCCGCATCGGCGTCACCGAAGACTGGCGCAGCCGCTGGTACGCCGACAAGAATTACGCCACTAACCTGGCGAACGACCTCGAGATCCGCGAGTTCCTGAACAAGCAGCTCTCCCGTGCCGCCGTCTCCAAGGTCGAGATCGAGCGCGCAGGCGACAAGATCAAGGTCATCGTCACCACCGCTCGTCCGGGCGTGGTGATCGGCAAGAAGGGCGCCGAGATCGACGCTCTCCGCAAGAAGCTCGAGAAGATCGCCAACGGCCCCGTGAACATCGAGGTCGTCGAGGTTAAGCGTCCCGAGCTCGACGCGAACCTTATCGCTCAGTCCGTTGCTGAGCAGCTCGAAGGCCGCGTGGCCTTCCGCCGTGCGATGCGCAAGGCCGTGCAGTCCGCTCGCAAGAGCGGTGCCAAGGGCATCCGCATCCAGTGCTCCGGCCGTCTCGGTGGTGCCGAGATGAGCCGCCGCGAGTGGTACCGCGAAGGCCGCGTGCCTCTGCATACCCTCCGCGCCAAGATCGATTACGGCTTCTGCACCGCCAACACCACCATGGGCGCCATCGGCATCCAGGTGTGGGTGTACCACGGTGAGGTCCTCCCTGGCCAGAAGGCTCCCCAGCCCGCCCTCGAAGGCACCTCTCGTCCGAGCCGTTCCCGTCGCAACGACCGTAACGAAAGGGGGACGAAGTAATGCTCGTACCTAAGCGCGTCAAGCACCGCAAGGTGCAGCGTGGCTCCATGAAGGGCAAAGCCAAGGGCGGCACCCGTCTGAGCCATGGTTCCTGGGGCATTCAGGCCCTCGAAGCTCACTGGATCACCAATCGTCAGATCGAGGCTGCTCGTATCGCCATGACCCGCCAGATGAAGCGTGGCGGCAAGGTTTGGATCACGATCTTCCCCGACAAGCCGATCACCAAGAAGCCGGCAGAAACCCGCATGGGCTCCGGCAAGGGCAACCCCGAAGAGTGGGTGGCCGTCGTTAAACCGGGCCGCATCATGTTCGAGCTCGATGGCGTTGACGAAGCGACCGCTAAGGAAGCTCTTCGCCTTGCCATCAACAAGCTGCCCATCAAGTGCAAGATTGTTTCCAAAGAAACGGAGGGGCAGGCGTAAATGAAAGCAGCAGAGATTCGTGAACTGTCTGCCGACGATCTGCAGGCGAAACTGAAGGAAGCGCGCGCTGAGCTTTTCAACCTGCGTTTCCAGATGGCAACCAGCCAGCTCGACAACACCGCTCGCGTTGGTCAGGTTAAAAAAGACATCGCTCGCATCCAGACCGAGATGCGTGCGCGCGAGCTGAGCGCTTAAGGCGAGAAAGGTTAGTGCAACATGAGTGAAACTCGCAATTCGCGCAAGGTCCGCCAGGGCGTTGTGGTCAGCGATGCCAATGACAAGACCATCGTCGTTGCCGTCAAGGAGCGCAAGCCGCATCCGGTCTATGGCAAGATGATCACCACCACCAAGAAGTTCCATGCGCATGACGAGAACAACGAAGCCGGCATCGGCGACACGGTTCAGATCATGGAGACGCGTCCGCTGTCCAAGATGAAGCGTTGGCGTCTGTCGAAGATCGTCGAGAAGGCAAAATAGCACGTGCGCTTTTGCATGCTATTCACGAGAAAGTTAGGTTAAGCAATGATTCAGATGCAAACCATGCTCGCGGTTGCCGACAACTCCGGCGCTCGCAAGGTGCAGTGCATCAAGGTCCTGGGCGGCTCCAAGCGCCGTTACGCGGGCCTCGGTGACGTGATCATCTGCAGCGTCAAGGAAGCAATGCCGAACGGCTCCGTGAAAAAGGGCGAGGTTGTGCGCTGCGTCGTCGTGCGCGTCAAGAAGGAAGTGCGTCGCGCCGATGGCAGCTACATCAAGTTCGACCAGAACGCGGCTGTCCTGATCAACCAGGACGGCTCCCCGCGCGGCACCCGTATCTTCGGGCCCGTCGCTCGCGAGCTCCGCGATAAGAAGTACATGAAGATCGTGTCTTTGGCACCGGAAACGCTGTAGGGAGGTTAGTGAGATATGTCTTCGATGCATGTTAAGAAGGGCGACACCGTGAAGATCCTGTCCGGCAAGGACAAGGGCAAGACCGGTGAGATTCTCCGCTCCATCCCGCAGCGTCAGCGCGTGGTCGTCGAGAAGTGCAACATGGTGAAAAAGGCTATGCGCCCCACCCAGCAGAACCCGCAGGGCGGCATCACCACCGTTGAGGCTCCTCTTCACGTTTCCAACGTGATGCTCGTTTGCCCGAACTGCAAGGAAGCCACCCGTACTTCCAAGCGTGTTAACGAGCAGGGTAAAAAAGTCCGCGTTTGCAAGAAATGCGGAAAAGACATCGACAAATAGGTGTCAAGTAACGTATAATTTTCAACCTGCGCGCCTTTCGGTGCGCAGGTTGTTGTATGACCCTGGGCAATCCAGGGACGCCGGGTCGGAAATCCGGCGTTCAAATCATCGGATGAGAGGCAAAAATGACTACTCCTCGTTTGAAGGAAAAGTACAAAAGCGAAGTCGTCGCGAAGCTCGAGAAAGAGCTCAGCATTTCCAACATCAACAATGTTCCGCGTCTCCAGAAGATTGTCGTGAACATGGGCGTTGGCGCTGCCGCCAGCGACCACAAGCTGCTTGATGCTGCCATGAACGACATGCGCATCATCACCGGTCAGCAGCCCTGCGTTACTCGTGCCAAGAAGTCCATCGCAGGCTTTCATGTCCGCGAGGGCCAGGCTATCGGCTGCAAGGTCACCCTTCGTGGCGACCGCATGTGGGAATTCCTCGACCGCCTGCTGTCCACCGCGCTTCCGCGCGTTCGCGACTTCCGCGGCGTTTCCCGCACCAGCTTTGACGGCCGCGGCAACTACACGCTCGGCATCACTGAGCAGCTGATCTTCCCTGAGATCGAGTACGATAAGGTTGACCGCACCCGTGGTATGGACATCACGTTCGTCACCACCGCTGAAAACAACGAGAATGCACTTGCGCTCCTCGAGGCGCTCGGCTTCCCGTTCAAGAGCAAGTAAAACAAATCGGGTCGCACTCGCGGCCCATTTGCGTAACCTCGGCATTAAGGCTGCCTAAGGGAGGCGGCCTTTAAAGCAAGAAAGAAGGAATGCATGGCTAAGAAATCGATGATCGCCAAAGCCAAGCGCGAGCCGAAGTTCTCCACGCGTCAGCACAACCGCTGCACGCGCTGCGGACGTCCGCGCGCTTACTATCGCAAGTTCGGCATGTGCCGCATTTGCGTGCGCGAGCTGGCGAGCAAAGGCGAACTTCCCGGCGTGACCAAGTCCTCTTGGTAGTCCTTTCCGGATTCACACGCTAGGGTGTGCCGGCGCATCAGGCGGAGGCGCTATGGGCGCCAACGAACCGAGCGCTTAGGCTCATCAAGGATCAAAGGAGAAAAACAAAAATGAGCATGACCGACCCCATCGCAGATATGCTTACGCGTGTGCGTAACGCTCATTCTGTCGGCAAGCCGACGGTTTCCATGCCGTCGAGCAAGAAACTCGTCGAGATCGCCCGCATCATGCAGGAAGAGGGCTACATCCAGGGCTTCGAAATCATCGATGGCGAGCCCCGCGCAACCCTCGAGATCACGATGAAGTACGGCCCCAAAAAGGCCAAGACCATCCGCGGCATCAAGCGCATTTCCAAGCCTGGTCTGCGCATCTACGCTGGCAAGAACGACCTTCCGCGCGTTCTCGGCGGCCTCGGTACCGCAATCATCTCGACTAGCCAAGGCGTTATGACCGACCGCGACGCTCGCAACAAGGGCATCGGCGGCGAGGTTATCGCCTACATCTGGTAGGAAAGGAAGGCAAAGATATGTCGCGTATTGGCAAGCAGCCCGTCGCCGTTCCTGCCAACGTTGAGGTGACCATCGACGGTCATAACTTGACGGTGAAGGGCCCGAAGGGCGAACTGCACCGCAGCTTCAACCCGATGATGACCATTGCCCGCGAAGGCGATGAGATCATCGTTTCTCGTCCGGATGACTCCCGCGAGGCCAAGAGCCTCCACGGTCTCACCCGTACGCTGATCCACAACATGGTCGAAGGCGTCGAGAATGGCTTCCAGAAGAAGCTTCAGCTCGTCGGCGTCGGCTACCGCGCTGCGCTCAAGGGCACGTCCCTCGAGCTTTCCCTCGGCTACTCTCATCCGGTTGTCATCGAAGCGCCCGAGGGCATCAGCTTCGAGGTCCCCAGCCAGACCGAGATCATCGTTCACGGCGCAAGCAAAGAGCAGGTTGGCCAAATTGCTGCCGACATTCGCAAGTGGCGCAAGCCGGAGCCTTACAAGGGCAAGGGCATTCGCTACGAAGGCGAGGTTGTGCGTCGCAAGCTTGGCAAGGCTGCTAAGAGCGACTAGTGGGCTTAAGCGCTACGGTAATTTACTGAAGGGATCATCATGAGAAGCAATGATTTGAAGCATGAGAAAGGCTTAGCCCGTCGCCATCGTCGCGTTCGCGGCAAGATTTCCGGCACGCCTGAGCGTCCGCGCCTTTGCGTGACGCGCAGCAACTCGAACATCTACGCGCAGGTTATCGACGACGTGTCGCATACCACCATCTGCGGCGTTTCCACCCTCGGCCCCGAGTTCAAGGCAACGGGCAAGAAGGGCGGCACCGTCGAGGGCGCAGCTGAGATTGGCACCATTATCGGCAAAATGGCTCAGGAAAAGGGCGTCACGAAGGTCGTTTTCGACCGCGGCGGCCACCTCTATCATGGGCGCGTCAAGGCTCTGGCCGACGCTGCTCGTGAAGCAGGCCTGGTATTCTAGAAGGGGTTAAGCGTATGGCTCGCAAACAGCAAGAAAACGCTGCCGTTCCTGAGCTCCAGGAGCGCGTCGTTTACATCAACCGCGTGTGCAAGGTCGTCAAGGGCGGCACGCGCTTTGCGCTCACCGCGCTCGTCGTCGTTGGTGACGGCAACGGCCGCGTTGGCATCGGCCTGGGCAAGTCCAAGGAAGTGCCTGTGGCCATCAAGAAGGGCGTCGATGATGCGAAGAAGAACATGTTCTCCGTCGCCATCACCAAGGAAGGCACCGTTCCCCACGACATCGTGGGCGAGTTCGGCGCAGGCCGCGTCCTCATCATGCCGGCTGCTCCTGGTACCGGTGTTATCGCCGGCGGCCCCGCTCGTGCGGTCATGGAGCTCGCAGGCATCAAGAACGTGTTCGCCAAGTCTCTCGGCACTAACAACGCAATGAACGTTGTGAAGGCTGCTGCAGACGGTCTCCAGAAGATGCAGAGCCCGGTTGAGGTTGCGGAGCGCCGCAACATGTCCGTCGCTCAGATCTTCGGCGGGAAGGAGAACTAGTAATGGCTGAGGCACAGAAAACGCTGCGTGTGACGCAGATCAAGAGCTCCATCGGCTACAAGAAGGATCAGCTTGCCACGCTCAAGAGCCTTGGTCTTGGCAAGATCGGTCGTTCTCACGACCTCGTGGACAACGAGTCTGTCCGCGGCATGATCTTCAAGGTGAAGCACCTTGTGAAAGTGGAGGAACTGTAAGTTGGGATTTGCCCCGCTCGCATATTCTCATTAAGGTATAATCTCGGATTGGCGCGCCGGATACCGGTGGCGCCAATCTGGGCGTTATTAGGAAGTTAGCTGGCGGCGAGCTGCCAGCCCCAGGTAAAGCAGCCTGGAAGCGAATGTAAGGAGTATTACACAATGGAACTTAAGGATCTCAAGCCTGCAGAGGGCTCTCGTCACAGCCGCAAGCGCGTCGGTCGCGGCAACGGCTCCGGCTATGGCAAGACTGCCGGCCGCGGTCTGAACGGTCAGAAGTCCCGCGCTGGTGGCGGCAAGCGCCCCGGCTTCGAGGGCGGCCAGACTCCTCTCGCGATGCGTCTGCCGAAGCTTCCCGGCTTCCGCAACATCAATCGCGTCGAGTATCTGCCGGTGAACGTTTCCCGTCTCGAGGAGAAGTTCGAGGCCGGCGAGGTCGTCAATGGCGAGTCTCTCAAGGCCAAGGGCATCATCAAGCATGAGGATGCGCTGGTGAAGGTTCTGGGCGACGGCGAGCTCACCAAGGCTCTCACCGTTTCGGTCGATAAGGTGTCTGCTTCCGCTAAGGCGAAAATCGAAGCAGCCGGAGGAAAGGTCGAAGAGCCTTGCTAAGCTCTATCATTGACGCATTCAAGGTACCGGAGCTTCGTAAGAAGATTCTGTTTACGTTGGGAATTCTGGCGTTGTATCGTTTCGGCGCCTACATCCCCGTGCCCGGTATCCCGTTCAACGAGTTCGCGAATTCCTTCTCGAACTCGGGCGTCTCGATGACCATGCTCGACTTGTTCACGGGCGGTGCTCTTTCGCACTTCTCCGTGTTCTCACTCGGCATCATGCCCTACATCACTGCATCGATCATCATGCAGCTGATGCAGGGCGTGATTCCCGCCGTGGGCCGTTGGGCGAAGGAAGGCGAGACCGGTCGTCGCAAGATTACCCAGGTCACGCGTTACCTGACGCTCGGCCTTGGCCTGATCAACGCTATCGGCTACCTGCTGCTGTTCAAGTCCTCCGCATACGGCGTGGTCTTCACCGATCAGGTCCCCGAAGTCCTGACCGACATTATCGTGGTGTTCACGCTTGTTGCCGGCACGGCCTTCATCATGTGGATGGGCGAGCTTATCACCCAGCGCGGTATCGGCAACGGCATGTCGCTCATCATCTTCGTGAGCATCGTGTCCCGCGTTCCCGCTGCGATCTTCTCGTCCGTGAACCTCCAGGCTGATTTTGGAATGGGCATCGCAATCACGGTGCTCATCCTCATCGTGGTTCTTGCTTGCATCCCTGCGATTATCTTCATCGAGCGCGCTCAGCGCCGCATCCCGGTGAACTACGCCAAGCGCGTTCAGGGCCGCAAGATGATGGGTGGCCAGTCCACCTATATTCCGCTGAAGGTGAATGCTGCGGGCGTTATCCCGATTATCTTCGCGAGCTGCATCATCTACTTCCCGGCTCAGCTTGCTGCGCTGTTCAACGTTGGTTGGCTGACGGCGTTCGCTGATGCAGTTTCCACTGGGTGGCTCAACTGGATTTTGACTGTGCTGCTCATCGTGTTCTTCGCGTACTTCTACACCTCGATGGTGTTCAACCCCGAGGACACGGCGGACAATCTGCGCAAGCAGGGTGGCTTCATCCCTGGTGTGCGTCCCGGCTCTGCAACCGTGACCTACATCAAGAACGTGATTCATCGTGTGACCCTTCCGGGTGGTATCTTCATCGCCTGCATCGCGGTTATCCCGACGATTATCTTCTACTTCAGCGGCAACCAGCTCATTCAGGCGTTTGGCGGTACCTCGATTCTCATCATGATCGGTGTTGCGCTCGATACCATGAGCAAGGTTGAAAGTCAGCTGAAGATGCACAACTACGACGGTTTCTTCAAGTAAGACCGTTTGCATATGACTTGTTCGTATGCTAGTTAGGAATCAAGGCCACGGGTGGAGCGCCCGTGGCCTTTTCCGTTTGCGTGAAGTTTCGCGCTCGCGTTGCGCGTTTGGTAGAATAGGCGATGGAATTTATCCTTGCTGATTGAAAGGAACTCAATCATGAATATCGTGTTGCTGGGTGCTCCGGGCGCTGGCAAAGGCACGCAGGCTGCCAAGCTCGTCGAGGAATTCGGCACGCCCCATATCTCCACTGGCGACATGCTTCGTGCTGCCGTGAAAGCCGGAACCGAGCTTGGCAAAAAGGCGAAGTCCTTCATGGACGCGGGCGATCTCGTCCCCGACGACGTCATCATTGGGCTTGTGACTGAGCGTCTCGGCGAGCCGGATACGGAAAAGGGCTTCATTCTCGATGGTTTTCCGCGCACTTCCGCTCAGGCTGTTGCGCTCGACGCCGAGCTTTCCAAGCTGGGTCGTCCCCTGTCCGCCGCTCTTCTTATCGATGTTGACTCCGAGGTTATCGTGAAGCGTCTCACCTCGCGTCGTATGTGCAAGGACTGCGGCTTCATCGGCTCTGAAGCTAATGCGCAATGCCCGAAGTGCGGTGGCGAGATGTATCAGCGCGACGATGACAACGAGGCAACCGTTCGCAATCGCCTCGACGTGTACGAGAAGTCCACGAGCCCGCTCATCGATTACTATCGTGGCTGCGACTTGCTCGTTTCCATCGATGGGGATCGGGACCCGAACGTTGTCTATGCTGATGTGAAGAAGGCTCTCGAGCTGTAAGAGGAGCAATGCGGCGGTCTTTTCGTCGTGCTCGCCAGAAAACCCCGTATTCTATAGGCCCCGTTCATTGAGCGGGGCCTTTCTCCGCTATAATGATGAGTCATGCCAACGCTCCGAAGGAATATCACGTATCTGTACGAGTCTCGGGTCCTCCCGAGGCGTTCTTTGCTTGTGCATATCGCCAAGGTGGCGGCTGTCATTATCGCAATTTCGCTATTCCTCGAAGTCTTTGTGTTCAACATCAACTTCTATAAATCGCTAGGCTATAACTCGATTGACTTAAGCGATTCCCTCGAGTTGCAGGAATCAAGCGACGAGCAGTATAAGATTACCGAAGTCGACAACGTCATTGAGTTCTCCAACTTGAACACTGAAGTCCACAATGTGTACCTTAAGTTCGATTGGGAACAGCCCGCGCAAAACCTCACTTTCAAGATTCAGTTCACCGACGATGCCCACGCAACATACTTTGATACGACGGAATATACCCTCGGTGTTCCCGAGGTCGACATCTCGACCATGGTGCCAGAGAGCCAGTACGTGAATCTGAACACTACGGGCTACGTTAAGAATCTTCGAATCGAGCTTGTCGGCAGCGAGAAAACCAACTACCCGGTTCGCCTGACAAGTCTCGTGTTGAACGCCCATCGGCCGTTTTCATTCAACTTCCTTCGCTTTTTCGGCGTGATCGGCATCCTGGCGTTTACGTATCTCTTCCGACCTGGTTCGAGCGTTTACCGCGTGAGCATTGTTCGCCGGCCAAAGCTCTCGAAGGGAGGAATCATCTGCGCGGTCGCGATTGAGGTCGTGCTCATCTCGTCGTTTCTCTTCATGGGGTCCAACCTTGTGGGCGTTGCCACGTCTACCTACAACTTCGGATCGTGGGACGGCCATAGCATTGCGAACTCGTTTGAGGCCGGCGGTGAGAATGCGCAGCAGTATGCCGAGCTCGCCAAATCCATGTCGCAGGGGAAGCTCTATCTGGAAGAGGAACCGCCCGACTGGCTTCAGCAGATGGACGATCCCTATGATAAGGGCGCTCGTGATGAGTTACAGAAGGAGACGGGCGAGCCGTACCTGTTCGACGTCGCTTACTACCAGGGGCACTATTACGTGTACTTTGGTGTAGTTCCGGTGCTCTTGTTTTACTTGCCGTTCTATCTGGCGACAGGCGCAAGTTTCCCAACGGCTATCGGCGTGCTCCTCGCAGTGATTGCTTTCATCCTGGGGTGCTCGGCCTTGCTCGATCGCTTTGCTCGCTACCATTTCAAGCAGGTGAGCCTTGGGCTGTATCTGCTCCTCCAGATTGCCCTTGTCACGTGCTGCGGCATTTTGTATCTGGTGAAGTTTCCGACGTTCTACTCGCTGCCGATTGCGTGCGGTCTGGCGTTCTCTGTCTGGGGGCTCTATCTGTGGATGTGCGGTCGCGGCTCGCAGAGGCCGTGTGGATGGTATCTGGCGGGCTCGCTATGCATGGCGCTTGTTGCGGGGTGCCGACCTCAGCTTGTGCTGCTGTCGTTTCTTGCCTTCCCGCTGTTCTGGCGCCGCTACATCACCGAGCGCCGGCTTTTCACGAGGCGCGGCGCTCGGGAATTCGCTTGCTTAATAGCGCCGTATGTCGTGGTCGCTGCTGGCATCATGCTGTATAACAATGCGCGTTTTGGGTCCCTCACCGACTTTGGCGCAAACTACAATCTCACGGTCAACGACATGACGAAGCGCGGAATGAACGTGGGGCGCTTGGCTCCCGCATTGTTTACGTACTTCTTGCAGCCGCCATGCGTGACGGGGGTGTTCCCCTTCCTGCAGCCGACGCCGTTTGAGACCACCTACATGGGGCAGACTATCAAAGAAGTCACCTTCGGCGGCGTGCTGGCCTGCCTCCCGGTGCTTTGGGTGCTTCCGTTCGCTTCCCGCATCCTGAAGCTGCGTATTTCTCAGCGCTCGACGCGCACAACCATGGGCGTCATTGTGGTGCTGATCGCAGCGGGCGTCATCGTCGCGCTGCTTGATGCGGAGATGGCGGGAATCTTGCAGCGTTACTATGCCGATTTCAGCTTCATGTTCTTGGCTGCCGCGGTGCTTCTCGTCTTCATTGTGAACGAGAATCTTGTGCCAGGTTCGACAATGGCGCAGGTGTTCACCAAAGTGCTTCTCGCGCTTGTGGCGGTGAGCGTTTTCTATAGCGCGCTCATTTGCTTCGTTCCCGAAACGGGATGGTATTCTGACGTGTATTCATGGGCGTATTCGAGCTTCTTTGAGACGGTACTGTTCTGGACATAACGAGTGCGCTACCGATGCGCGTTGCATTGAATTAAGGCGAAGGAGTGGCCGTGGGCCGCTGGTTGGAAAGGAAAACTGACGTGAACGTAGTAGTTACCGAAAACTATGAGGAGATGAGCGCCGCCGCGGCGAACGTGATCGCGGAGCAACTGAAGGCGAAGCCGGACAGTGTCCTCGGCCTCGCGACGGGCACGACCCCGATTGGCCTGTATGCCGAGCTCGTGCGCGCGTGCGACGCGGGCGAGATCAGCTTCGCGAATGCGCAGTCGTTCAATCTCGACGAATATCGCGGACTGCCTGGAACCCACGACCAGAGCTACCGTTACTTTATGCAGGACAACCTCTTCGACCACGTCGATATCGACGTCGAGAAGACGCATGTCCCCGACGGTTCCATGGAGGACGCCCAGGCGGCTTGCGATGCATACGAACAGGCAATTGCGCAAGCAGGCGGTGTCGACCTGCAGCTTCTGGGCTTGGGACACAACGGGCACATCGGATTTAACGAGCCGTGTGATTCCTTCCCTGTGACCACCCATTGCGTCGAGCTCACAGAGAGCACCATCCAGGCGAACAGCCGCCTGTTCGACTCCGCTGACGAGGTGCCGCGCGAGGCGTACACCATGGGTATCGGCACCATCATGAAGGCGCGCAAGATCCTTCTCGTGGTGAATGGCGCAGGCAAGGCGGAAATCGTTCGTGACGTGCTTCGCGGGCCGGTGGTTCCGCAGGTTCCTGCGAGCATTTTGCAGCTGCACCCGGATGTGACGGTGGTGCTCGACAAGGAGGCGGCGGCTGCGCTTTAGCCGAGTCTGGTAGCTTGGCGGCCTGGGTTGTTTGGGCGATGTGAGAAAGGGAAGCGTATGATCATTTCTGGCGGCAAGGTCTTCAGTGGTGCGGGGTTTGACGCGCGCGACGTGTACGTCGAGGGCGGTGTCTTCGCGGAGGAACCGATAGGGGAGTGCTCGCCAGGTCAGACGATCGACGCTTCCGGCTGCTGGGTTGTTCCCGGTCTCATCGATGTGCATTTCCACGGAGCGGTGGGACATGACTTCTGTGATGCCGATGATGGGGGAATCGCCGCAATCGCCCGTTACGAAGCTTCTCAGGGCGTTACGGCCTTATTCCCAACGACGATGACGCTTCCCGAGGAGCGTTTGGTTCCCATCGTGTCATCGATTGCCGAGCATTCTGGCACTGACGATGAGGCCGCGATTGTCGGAATCAACATGGAGGGTCCCTTCATCTCGCCAGGGAAAGTCGGTGCGCAGAACCCGTCGTACGTGCGCGGTGCGACAATGGAGGAATTCGAACGCTGGCAAGAGGCGGCGAACGGAAAGATCAAGCTGGTTGATGTGGCGCCGGAGGAACCGGGCAACCTGGAGTTCATTCGCGAGGTGGCTGACCGCGTGCGCGTGTCGCTTGCTCACATGTGCGCCGACTACGAGACGGCTGCTGCCGCTTTCGATGCGGGTGCGCGCCATATGACCCACCTGTTTAACGCAATGCCGGGGCTGCATCATCGCGAGCCTGGTCCGATTGCCGCTGCCGCCGATCGCCGCGACGTGACCTGCGAGATTATCGCCGACGGGGTGCATATCGCGCCTTCGATGGTTCGCCTCGCGTTCTCGCTTTTCCCCGAGCGCATGATTTTGATCAGCGACTCGCTGCGCGCGTGCGGGCTGGGTGACGGGACCTTCGAGCTCGGCGGACAGCTGTTCACCGTGCACGGCAATCGCGCGACTATCGAGAACGGGTCGCTTGCGGGTAGTGTGAGCAGCGTCATGGCGTGCTTGCGTACGGCGGTGACGAAGATGGGAATCCCCTTGGCCGATGCGGTTCGCGCCGCAACGATGACGCCCGCGAAGGCGCTCGGAATCGAAGACGAGCGTGGGAGCATTGCGCCTGGGAAGATTGCCGATGCCGTCGTGCTCGACGGGGATCTTCAGGTAAAGCACGTCGTCTTGCGAGGGAAGCTGTTGTTCTAAAGGAAAGCCTAGCCGAGTGGGACACCTCGTCTTTTGTGCCAGGATTGACTCGATTCGGTGTACTTTTACCCTTCGACCGCTTCCGCAAACCAGCTCGTGATGGATGTGGGGTGCGTGATGGCGGTTCCCACGACGACTGCCCAGGCGCCGGCGTCCATGGCGGCCTTCGCGTCGGCGGGCGTGTGGACGCGGCCTTCGCAGATGACGGGCTTGTCGGGGAATTCCGTCGTCGCTTGGCGCACAAGCGCAACATCGGGCCCGTCGGCCATGCCGCAATCGATAGCGGCGCCAGGATGCGAGAGCGTGGTCGAGGCGATGTCGCATCCGATGGCGAAGGCATGACGGATGTCCTCGATCGTCGCGCAATCGGCCATGACGAGCACGCCTTCTTCCTTGAGCGGGCGGACGGTGTCTTCAAGCGTCTTGCCGTCGGGTCTCGGGCGGTCAGTGGCATCCACTGCGACGATGTCGGCGCCCGCCGCGACGCACGCGCGCGCGTGACGCAACGTCGGGGTGATGTAGACGCCCTCGTGGCCTTCCTTCCAAATGCCGATGACGGGCACCTCGGTACGTCCCTTGATGGCGGAGATGTCGGAGAGCCCCTGGCAGCGGATTCCGCCGGCACCGCCGAGCTCGCAGGCGCGCGCCATCTGAGCCATAGTCTCCGGGTGACGCAGGGGTTCGCCCATATAAGCCTGGCAGCTTACGATGAGTTTCCCTTTGAGCTGCTGGATAACGGGATCAATCATGAGATGCTCCTTTGCGATTTGCAAGATATACGTCGGGTTGGGTGCGAGCTGCGATGGCGCTTGCAGCTCGTGCGTTTTGCCTGGCCATCGTCAGTGCTGGGCAAGGGTCCTATAGCGAGTCGATGAGGTTCTCCGCCGCGCCGATGAGCGGGGCGGTTGCGCCAAGCTTGGCATCGACGATGGGAAGGTCGCGCTGGATTGCGGGAATCTGGCCGTCGAACCCGCGCTGCAGCTCCGCGCGCCATTCTGCGCCGGCTTTCACCACCGAACCTGACAAAATGACGATGTCGGGATCAAGGATGTTCGTCAGTCCTGCGATGGCCTGGCCGAGCGCAAAGCCCGCTTCCTTGATGATGCGTCGAGCGGGCTGCTCGCCTTTTGCGGCGAGTGCGGAAATCTCGGCGCCGGAGAGGTGCTCCTCTGTGGCCTCGAAGAAGCGCGCCTCGATGCCGCTGCCTGCGGCGACGCTTTCCAGATGTCCGCTTCCGCCGCATGCACAGGGTATTCCCGTGGCGACGGAGGATGCCATATGACCCACCTCGCCTGCGAAGCCGTGCTTGCCGCGCACGATGCGGCCATGTGCGATAACGGCGCCGCCGACGCCGGTTCCCGCGGCGATCATGATGCAGGTATCGGCACCACGCCCGGCGCCCCACCGGGCTTCACCCACCGCATAAGCCTGCACGTCGTTTAAAACGGCGGCGGGAAGGCCAGAGCGCTCATGCAATGCCGATGCGAGCGGCTGTCCGCCCCAGCCCGGCATGAGGTCGTTCGCGTAGGCGATATCTCCCGACTTCGCGTCGACGCGCCCGGCGGTTCCCACTCCGATGCCGAGAGGGGAGGAGGGGGCGCATGCGGCGAGGTTGCAAGCGAGTGAGCAAATCTTGTCGAGGACGCTTGCTCCGCCCTTCATCGCCTCGGTCGCCACGGTGCGCGAATCTTCCACGACGGGTTCAGCTTCGGCGGAATCGTAGCGCACGATGCTGCCGGTGATCTTGGTCCCGCCCACATCGATTGCGACGACGCGCGCTGGAAATTCGCAGTTCGCAGGAAAGGTTGCCATGCTGCTCCTTGAATGGCTCGAAAGAAAAGAGCGCGGCGCGCGGGCCTTTAGCCCTTGCACGCCGCGCTCCTCTTACAGGTGACGTTATTTGCGGATGGGTGCGTCGGCGTCCATGAGGCCAGCTTTCTTGAGGACCTCGACAATGGCTGCGACATCTTCGCCCTCGAGCGCCTGGACGGGCTCGCGCATCTGGTTTGTGTTGAACACGCCCATCTGCCACAGTGCCGTCTTGAACGCGCCCACGCCGGCACCGAAGCCGACGGTCGCCTTCACGACGCGGGTGAGGAACATGAGGCGTGCGAGGTGATCCTGCAGCTCCTTGACCTTCGCCCAGTCGCCTGCCTGGAACGCCTTGTACTGCTCGACGTAGCTGAACGGATCGAGGTTCGCGAGACCGGGAACAGAGCCGTCCGCGCCGCCGAGGTAAGCGCCGTCGACGCAGACCTCATGGCCGGTGAGCAGCTGAAGCGGATGGCCGGCGTCCTCGTTTTCGAGTACGAGCCAGCGGAAGGAGACGTCATCGCCGGAGGAGTCCTTCACGCCCTGGAGCACGCCGTCTTTGCCGAGGCTTACGAGCATCGTGGGATCGAGCTTGGTGTGCACACACACGGGCAGGTCGTAGGCGAACAGGGGCAGATCGGTGTTCTCGCGGATGTCGCGGAAATGGCGCTCGACCTCGCGCGGGCCGCCGAGTGCGTAAAACGGTGCGGTCGCGACGAGCGCGTCGACGCCGTAGCCCTTCGCGCGCTTGCACTGGTCGATGACGCGCAGCGTTTCCATGTCGATGACGCCGGCGAGCACGGGCACGCGATGGTTCACGATGGCCACGGCCTCCTGCAGCACGTGATAGCGCTGAGCGTCGGTGAGGAAGGCGACCTCGCCCGAGGATCCCAGGAAGAACAGGCCGTTCACGCCTGCGTCGATCATGCGGTTGATGGAGCGCTCGAACGACTCGAGGTCGAGCTGCTTCTTTTCGTTCAGGGGGATTACCACGGGGGGAATTACGCCGTGGAACTCTTTGGTGTCCATGCCGTGCCTTTCATTCGACGGTCTTGTTTCAAACTCGAAAAGCATAGCACGCAGGTAAAACGCGTCAAGGAAAGGCCGCTTTTCATCACACGAAAAGGGGAGAGGGAAGAACGTTTTACGCAACTCCATATGACGCTCGATGGATGTGGGGTGCGTTTCGCGCGCAGTTCCGCACGAGCCAAACAGCCCAGTGGGCTGTTTGCGCGAGCAGGACTGTTTGAGCACGAAACGCACCCCACATCCATCCTTGGGATTGGGATTTCCTGTCTCTAGCAAACAAAAAGGGCGACCCTTGCGAGTCGCCCTTCGTTCTTGCTGATTCGGTGCTTACTCTTTCCCGAGGTTGGGGTGGAGAAGCGAGGGGGCCGCGCCCAGAAGCAGGCGCGTGTAGTCGTCTTTGGGGTGGTTGAACACCTCTTCGGCGGTTCCCCGCTCGACTGCCTGTCCGTGGTTCATGACGATGATGCGGTCGGAGATGTAGCGCACCGTCTGAATGTCGTGGCTGATGAAGACCATGGCAAGGCCGAGTTGCTTCTTCAGGTCCATGAGCAAGTTCAGAATCTGAGCGCGAACCGAGACGTCGAGTGCGGACGTCGGCTCGTCAGCAATGATGGCGTCGGGGTTGAGCGACAGCGCACGAGCAATGGCCACGCGCTGGCGCTGGCCGCCGGACATCTGACCGGGCAGCGCATCGAGAACGGATTCTGGCAGGCCTACCATCTCGATGAGCTCATGCACGCGGGCCTCGCGAGATTTCGCATCGCCCACGTTGTGCACGATCATCGGGTCGGTCAGCTGGTCGCGCACGCTCATGCGGGCGTTCAGCGCGGTCGCCGGGTCCTGGAACACGACCGAGATCACGCGGCCGATGATGCGGCGCTGCGCTGCGGTGCGCTTCGTGACGTCGGTTCCCTTGAAGTAAACGTGCCCCGACGTGGGCGCTTGCAGGCCGCACATCACGTTTGCCGTGGTCGATTTGCCGCAACCCGACTCACCGACGATACCGATGGTCTCGCCTGGCATGAGCTTCAGGGTAAGGCCATTCACCGCGTGCACCTTGTTCGGGTGCAAAATCGAGCCCGTGCGCGTCTTGAAGATCACGTGCACATCGTCAAGAAAGATGATAGGCGTCTTCTCGTTCCTGCCGTCTGCCGCGGTGCTCGTAGGCGCGCTTTCGCCCTTCGCGTCTTCCTGCTCGGTGATAAGCATGCGGCCTTCTGCAGACTCGAAATCGTTCACGGACTCTGTGTCGCTTGCAGCGGCGACAAGGTCCTTTTCGACGATTTCCGCTGCTTGGTTGTTCTTCTCGGTCATTTATTCCGCACCTCCCGGAAGATAGGGCTTGATTCCCACGCGCTTCAGCTCGCTGTCGGGAAGCTCGGCATAGTAATGGTCGGTGCCCTTCACGCGCTTGAGCATCGGGCGCACGTTCGAGATCTTGTCCGGGTGGCTCGAGCGCGGGCGGAAGCGGTCGCCCTCGGGGAAGTCCTTCGGGGAGGGAACGCTGCCAGGAACCTGGTGCAGTCGATCGCCGCCTGCCTCGATGGAGAGCACCGAGCCGAGAAGACCGCGCGTGTACTCGTGCACGGGGTTGGTGAGGATTTCCTTCACGGGGCCCTGCTCCACAACCTGGCCTGCGTACATGACGGTGATTGAGTTCGCGACCTCGGCGACGAGGGCGAGGTCGTGGCTCACGAACACCATGGCGAAGCCGAGCTCGTGCTGGAGCTTGTTCAGAAGGTCGATAACCTGCTTCTGCACGGTAACATCGAGCGCGGTCGTCGGCTCGTCGGCGATGACGAGCTTCGGGTCGCGCGTGAGCGCCATGGCGATGAGCACGCGCTGGCGCTGGCCGCCGGAGAGCTCATGCGGATAGGAGTCGAGCGTGCGCTTGGGGTCGAGACCCACAAGTTCGAGCAGTTCCTCGGCGCTGCGGGTGCCGCCACGCTTGGTGAGCTGCTTCATCTGCGCTTTGATCAGCATCGACGGGTTCAAGCTCGAAAGCGCGTCCTGATAAATCATCGCGATTTCGCGGCCGCGCAGTTCGTTCATCTCCTTGTCGGAGAGGGTAAGCAGATTCTTGCCGTCGTAGAGGATCTCGCCGGAGATCTGCGCCTTTTTGTCGAGCAGGCCCATGATGGTGAGGCTCGTGATGGACTTGCCGCAGCCGGATTCGCCCACAAGACCCATGGTCTGGCGCGGGCGGACGACGAAGCTCGCGTGATCGACGACGTTCACGTCGCCATGACGCGGGAACTTGATGCAGAGGTCCTTCACTTCGAGGATCGGCGGCACGTCGGTGCGGGCGGGGAAGCGGTCGGTGCGCACAAGCTCGACCTTGCGCAGTGCGTCGAGGCGCTTGGTGAGCATCTCGGCCTGGGCGGCGTAGGCGAGCGTCGGGTCGGCGACCATGCGGTCGGCCTCGCGGTTGCCCTTAAGATCATTCTCATCGACCTTAACGGCGGCCTTCGGGGCGGCGATCGCGTCGGTAATACCCTCGGAGACGATGTTCAGGCAGAGTACCGTGATCATGATCATAAGGCCCGGGAACAATGCCTGCCACCAGCGGCCGGCGAGCACGCCGTTGCGCGCGTCGGCGAGGATGTTGCCCCACGTCGGCGTCGGCTCGGGGATGCCGGCAGAGATGAAGGAAAGCGATGCCTCGAACACGATGGCGTCGGCGACGAGCACGATGGTGAACACGAGCACCGGGGCGATGCAGTTGCGCACGACGTGCTTCCAGAGGATCCAGGGGGCGCGAGCACCGGAGACAACGACGGCGCGCACATAATCCTGGTTGTACTCGCTCATCACGTTCGCGCGCACGATGCGGGCGATCTGCGGGATGTAGAGAAAGCCGATGGCGAAAATAAGCGAGGGTACGCTGTTGCCGAATACGACGATGAAGGTTGCGGCGAGCGCAATGCCAGGGAAGGACATGATGATGTCCAGGATGCGCATGATTATGTTGGAGATGCGTTGGCGCACAACGGCGGCGATGGCGCCGATGATGGAGCCAACCACGAGCGCGAACGCTGTGGCGCCCAGGCCGATGGTGAGCGAGTACTTGGCGCCGCACATCAGACGCGACAAAACGTCGCGTCCCTTGTCGTCGGTTCCGAAGAGGTGCTCGCCGTTGGGCGCGGTGAACGAGGTGTAGATCGCATAGGGATCGTAGGGGGCGATGAAGTCGGCGAGGATGGCGACGGCGATGATCGCGATGAGCACGACAAGCGAGATGCGCGCGCCGATCGTCATGTTCTTCCAACGACGGAAGCGCACTTTGCCGGCGCCGGCCTCCATCTTCTTAGTGAGATTGCCACGAAGTTGAGCCATGGTGCTACACCGTCCTGATTCGCGGATCGATAAGGATATAGAGCATGTCGACGATCACGTTGACGATGATGAAGGTGATGGCAACGACGAGGACGACACCCTGGACGAGCATGACGTAGTTCGAGGTAACGCCAGAAAGGATAGCCATGCCCATGCCGGGAAGCGAGAAGATGACTTCCAAGACGACAGCGCCGCCGATCATGTAGCCGAACTTCAGGCCGAGCACGGTGACCGGCGTGATGAGCGCGTTGCGAAGCACGTTGCGCGCGACGACGGTGCCGTAGGGGATGCCGAAGCCGCGGGCGGTGCGCACGTAGTCCTTGTCGAGTTCCTCGACCATCGACGTGCGGATGATGCGCGTCATCTGGCCGGTAAGGGGAACGGCAAGCGCGATGCCTGGCATCGCCATGCGGGCCAGCCAGCCGGCGGGGTTTTCCGTCAGCGGGGGAAGCGCGCCGGATGCGGGCAGCATGTGCAGCGTGGAAGAGAACAAAAGGATGAACAGCACGGCGAGCCAGAACGACGGCGTTGCAATGCAGGCGATCGAGAAGATGCGGATGATCTGGTCAGGCCAGCGATCGCGATAGAGCGCCGAGATGACGCCCAAGATCGCGCTCGCGATGATCGCGATGATGAAGCCGAAGAACCCCAACTGCAGCGTGATAGGCAGCGCCGTTGCGATGCGGCCTGCGACGGATTGGCTTGCGGGACCGAAGGTTCCCAGGTCACCATGGAAGAAGCCCGCCATGTAGTTGCAGTACTGCACGACAACAGGGTCATCGAGGCCGTGTTGCGTGCGGTAGGCTGCAAGTTGTTCCGGTGACGCGTTTTCGCCCAGGGCTGAGTACGCCTGATCGATTGGCGATAACGACATCAGGAAGAAGACGAGAACGGTGACACCGAAGATCATGATGGGCAGCCAAATCAGACGGTTGCCAATCAATCGCAACAGGTTATTCACTGATGTCCCCTCCTTTCGATTTCTGCTCCTGAGAGCATTCCTAAATATTGTTCGGCACCTCTTCGAGCGGTGCCGCGCCCAAGAATTGCCAACCTAGCATTATAACGGTCGGCCTCATGGCAAAGTCCATTTTTTATCGCAAGCGCATAACTCGGCTAGCGTTATCGCAGCTGTTTTTCGCAAACGTGCCACCAGTTGTTGCCCGTGCCCTTCGCGTATTCGCACCCTACGCAGGGCTTTGCGCAGAACTCGACGGTTCGCATGTCGTCGGTTAGCAGCTTGCTTCCCTCGTAAGGGGTGCGGGGGAGAGCTTCGTCCTCGGCTTCCATTCCCCTTATGTACATCGCTGCAAGCTGCTTCATGCCGCGATTCGTGGGATGCGTGCCGTCGATCGCCTCGTAGTCGAAGCCGAGGGCCGCTGCGTCGACGGGCGTGCAGTTGGGCTCGTCAGCTGCGGCGCTATGGATGGCCTTGTTGTACTCATCGACGCAGATGCCGCGAAACCATCGAGGTGAGGTCGACTTCTCCGCTCCCTTCACGCGCCCGGGAAGAAGCGTTGCTGCCCAGATGTGGGCTTTCGGCCACTTCTCGTGCATGGTGCGAAGCATGCTGCGATACGATGCGGCGAATTTCTCGACTGCCCCATCGGGCGCGAGTCCCGCAACGTTCCCCTTGTCAGGGCAGCTCGCCACAAGCTCTGCCGGCGCGTTCGGCGATCCGCCGCAAATCTGCGCGTAGGCCGATCCCCACCCGTAGTCGTTGATGCCGATGTAGATGAGGATGTCGTCGGGCGTCTTCCCGTCCCGCTCGAGCGCAGCGATGCGGCGCTCGCTTGCGCCCTGGGGAAACACGTTGCCCTCGCACACGCAGCCCGACCATGCCGCGTTTGCGAGGAGCTCGCCGTCGAAGTGGTTGATGACCTGCATCCACCAGGTGTCGGCGGGCGTTTGCACCCCCGTCGCCTCACGTTGCTCGCCCGTATAGAAAATGCTCCAGCCATCGGGGGTCACTCCTTCGTAAGTGCTGATGGAGTCCCCGTACACTGAAAAAAGTCGCTTCATGCGAAACCTTTCCTCCCTCTTTCGACTGCAATGCAACCAGTATAGTTGCGCTTGCCCGCTTTCCGCGTTTCACGGTTGTTATGCAACAAAAAAGCCCGCCTGGGGGAGGCGGGCTTTCGCGCAATGCAAAGCAGGCTGTCAGGCGAGCTTACTTGAGCTTTGCGTCCTGGAAGTACAGACCGGTGGTCGGGCTGGGCTCGAAGCCTTCGATCTTGTCTGCCCAGTAGCCGGTGAGAACCTTCTTGTGGAACAGCGGGTACAGCGGCACTTCCTCGGCGATGATGTCGAAGCACTTGTTGTAGGCTTCCTGACGAGCGCCCGCATCGGTGGCGCGGCGCGCCTCGTCGAGGTACTGGTTGAATTCGGTGCACTTGCCGTCGCCGGCCTTCGCCCAGCAAGTACGGCCCTGGCACCAATCGGTGTTCTCGCCGTAGAACCAGGCCAGATGCACGTCGGCGTTGGTGCCGAAGCAGGACACGTCGCCGGGGGCCAGGAACACGTCGTAATCGAGCACGGAATTGTCTTCCTTGGCGGCGAGCGACGGATAGGGGGCAGCCTGGACGTCGAGCGTGCAGGTCAGGCCGACTGCCTGGAGATCCTGCTGAATCTGAGCAGCGAGATCTTTGATCCAGTTGTCGATGACGAGGAGCGTGAAGGAGAGGTTCTCCTGGCCCGCCTCCTTGAGCAGGGACTTCGCCTTCTCGGGATCGTACTTGTAGACGGTGGAAGCCTCATGGTAGGCCGGGTTGTCCTTCGGCAGGTAGGACGTGAGCGTTTCCGCCTGGCCGCCGAGCTGGTTGGAGATGAGCTTGTCGTAGTCGATGGCGTAGAAGAAGGCCTGACGGACGCGCTTGTCGTTGAAGGGCGCCTTCTGGCAGTTGAACATGAGGAAGCCGATGCCGTAGCTGCTGACGCTGTCGACCGTGACGCCGGCGTTCACGAGCTGGTCGCTGTTGGCGAACGGGATGTTCTCGCCAGCGACAGCGGTGCCTTCCTGAAGGGCGGTCACGCGAGCGGTGTTGTCAACGCGGACGAGCCACTGCATGGCGTCGGCGTTTGCCGGCTTTGCGCCGTTGTAGTTGGCGTTCGGCGTGAAGTTGAGCTCGCCGCCGTCCTCGCCGTTGCACTCGCCGAAGGCCCAGGCGCCCGACCCGATCGGCGGGGTGGGCATGGATTCCTTGGTGATTTCGCTTGCCGGGAACACGCGGCACAGGGACAGGCGCTCTTTGAGCAGGCTGTCGCTGTCGACCGAAGGATAGGCGAGCTTGAAGGAAACCGTGGAGGCGTCCTTGGCGGTCACTTCGTCGATGAAGGAGAGCATGTCCTTGTAAGTTGCGTTGGCCTTGTTGGCCTCGACCACGGCGACGACGTCGTCGGCGGTCACTTCGGTGCCGTCGGAGTACTTGGCGCCCTGGCGAAGCGCGACCTCGTACTCGGTGTCGGAAACCTTCGTCGGCTCGCCCGCTGCGAGGGCGGCTTCGGTCTTGCCGCTGAAGTAGTTGAGCTCATAGAGGCCCTCGAGGCAGTGCTGGATTGCGGGGAGCATGAGGGCAGAGCTTGCGCCGATGGGGTTGTAGTTGGCGTTCTTGTAGCTGCAGGCAGCGACGATGGTGCCACCGCCCTTGGCGGTGCCGTCGGACTTCGCGCCGTCATCCTTCTTTTCACTAGATCCGCCACCGCAGCCGGTCAGCGAAAGCGCGGCGAGCGCGCCTGCGGCAGTGGCGCCGGCGACGAAGGAGCGACGAGTGAGTTTCACTTGTTCCATGGATTACCCTCCAACTTTTATCGTTCGGGGACGGCCCCCGTACGCTCGTGCGCCTTCCTTTTGCGCACGAACGCTTCACATTATCTTCGAAATCGCTTAATAAATAAAGGGAAAGTAGAGGAATTCGCCCATCTTGTTCGAAAGTTGTAACGTTTCGGCGAGGGGGACAATTCTAAGCACTGCTATCTCATTAGTCACGTTTGACCAGCGATGAAGTGGCCATGAGGTTCCTTTCTGTACCCGAAACATCCCTCTTGGGCCCCGTGTGCTTGCCTGTGTGCTCTGGCGCACCCATTTACCGAAGCGTAACAACCCTTGCAAGCGCCGTTTCGCGCTGCGGGCGGGTGGAGCGCGCCTGCGCTGCTACCATTCGAGGTGTCTTTATGAACAGACGAGATTGTGCACGAGGGCGCAGGGGGCACGCCTCATGCGTCTTTGCCCTTCCGTAATAATCTGAGGAGAGTGAGCATGGCACGAGAATTCAAGTCGATGGACGGCAACTCCGCGGCGGCGTACGTTTCCTACGCGTTCACCGAGGTGGCGGGAATCTATCCCATCACGCCGTCGAGCCCGATGGCTGACCTGGTCGATCAGTGGTCCGCCCAGGGCAGGAAGAACATCTTCGGCACGCGCGTGAAGGTGTGCGAGATGCAGTCGGAAGGCGGCGCTTCGGGCACGATGCACGGCTCGCTCGCAGCGGGCGCTCTCACCACGTCCTACACCGCATCCCAGGGCCTCCTCCTCATGATTCCCAACATGTACAAGATGGCAGGCGAGCTGCTCCCCGGCGTCTTGCACGTCTCCGCCCGCACCGTGGCCACCCAGGCCCTGAACATCTTCGGCGACCACTCCGACGTCATGGCCTGCCGCCAGACCGGCTTCGCCATGCTCGCCGAGGGTAACGTGCAGGAAATCATGGACTTGGCTCCGGTGGCGCACCTGTCCGCCATCAAGGGTCGCGTCCCGTTTTTGAACTTCTTCGACGGCTTCCGCACTTCGCATGAGGTCCAGAAGGTCGCATGCTGGGATTATGCCGATCTTGCCGATATGTGCGACATGGACGCGGTGCAGGCGTTCCGCGACCACTCGCTCAACCCTGAGCGCCCCTCCATGCGTGGCTCGCACGAGAACGGCGACATCTTCTTCCAGCACCGCGAGGCGTGCAACTCCTTCTACGACGAGCTTCCTGCCATCGTGGAGGACTATATGCACCAGATCAACGCCAAGCTCGGCACCAACTATGAGCTGTTCAACTACTACGGCGCGCCCGACGCCGACCGCGTGATCGTTGCCATGGGCTCGTTCTGCGACGTGGCCGAGGAGGTCATCGACTACCTCAACGCCCACGGCGAGAAGGTGGGCCTTGTGAAGGTGCGCCTGTACCGTCCGTTCGTGACGAGCAAGTTCGTAGCGGCGCTTCCCGAGACGGTGAAGAAGATCGCCGTGCTCGATCGCACGAAGGAGCCGGGCAGCGTCGGCGAGCCTTTGTACATGGACGTTCTGAACGCGCTCGCCATCGAGGGCCGCTCGGGTATCACCGTCGTCGGCGGCCGCTACGGCTTGGGCAGCAAGGATACCCCGCCCGCATCCGCGTTCGCTGTGTTCTCCGAGCTTGCGAAGGACGAGCCTCGCCGCCAGTTCACCATCGGCATCGTCGATGACGTGACCAACCTCTCGTTGCCTGAGGACCCCAACTGTCCGAACACCGCGGCGCCGGGGACTATCGAGTGCAAGTTCTGGGGCTTGGGCGGCGACGGCACGGTCGGCGCGAACAAGAACTCCATCAAGATCATCGGCGA
>ERZ827108.486-NODE-486-length-67094-cov-4.938931_pt1 | contig 67094 bp, 50 predicted proteins | sample MGYA00519921_ERZ827108 | MGnify/ENA primary metagenome ERZ827108 (study PRJEB31778, sample SAMEA3449258) | human gut metagenome | biome: human gut; feature: human-associated habitat; material: faeces | place: United Kingdom | collected 2010/2012 ... | reverse complement strand
AATACGTGCTGAATATCTATACTGAAAACCGGGCTTATGCAAGACCTTTCAAAACTGGATTCGGATAAAGTCCGTTCCTTATGGTTTTAATCTGCGTATTACCTCAAGTCGCATTGTGGGGGAAGGGGAAGGTGTGCACAAATCGGACAAAATTCACGCTCATACTATCATGATGCATAGTGTTCAAGCTCTTTACTGCAATTGAGATTGCCATTGAGATTGCTTGCGGATTTTAGGATAAATAATACATCCGGCGATTGGTGGGGGCAGAAATATCAAGCATATAATACCGTTTTTATAGGGAATCTTAAAAGTACAAGTGATTTATATATAACCCTACAACAAAACAATAGCACAGTACTTCCAAAGGATACTCATTTTTTCAAAGAAGGTACATTCTATCAGTTGACAGACGATGCCAAGAAATATCTCGGCAGTGATGGTACTGAAGTGGGAATTTACGGCGGCTCTCTTCCATTCGATCCGACTCCTACCAATCCCCAGATTGTAAAGTTCAATGTCGCTCCCAAAACGACGGCAGACGGAAAACTGTCTATCGACATCGAGGTAAACGCAAAATAACAAGAGCATGTTAAGGACTCTTACAAAGGTTGTCCTGATTGCTCTTGCAATGGGCAGCCTGACTGCAAGGGGTGAGGATGCGTCTCCTGTCTCGGGTCAATATTGGTTCGACGGCACCGGCGAGCGACATCCTTTCACACCCGGCAGTTTTGAAATATCGACCGATGCTTTGCAAGACGGACTTCACATGCTTCATGCATTTGTGGATAACGGTAAATCTGTTTCGTCCACACACACCGGTTGGTTCCTGAAACGAGCAGATTTGAAACCCGGTGACGAGCTGAACGCCGAATTCTATATCGACGGCAATTTGTTCCAATCACATAATCTGCGGCTCAATTCAAACGGAATGTTGGACATCGATCTCGACATGACTGATGTGGACCTCGGTGTACATACCATTGCAGTCACTGTGTCGACACCGCAGGGATTGCCGATGGGATACCGATACGGAGTATTCCTGAAGGTTCCTACGGATCTGCAGAAATCTACGTTCGGGGCTTATTATTTCTTGGATGGAGAATACATCGGACAGGCTGACACCCGGGGAGCGAACGGCGTATATCATCTGGATATCGATGCCTCGGCGTTGACTTCCGGCATACATTCCGTGACAGCATATATGGCAAGTCCGCACGGCATGGCGTCATCGCCGGAGACCGCCTGGTTCATCAAGATTCCGGAAGGCGGCGAGGGAGTCAAGCAGTATTCCTACTGGATAAACGACGATATGGAATCGGTACAGACCAAGGTGCTTCCCGAAGTTACCAATCCTTTCGGATTGATCAGCCTGGTGGATGTGCCGGAACAACCGTTCCGTTCAAAGAGTTATTCATTCGCAGTGGAGAACCAGAAACCGGTATTCTACGCATGCAATGACTTCACGGTTCGCTTCTCCGATCCCGATGGCCGCGTATCCACCGCATCGCGGACATATACCGATGTCCGCGTCAAGCAATCGGCAGATGATGTGAGCAGCATAGCGAACGGCAATGTCGCCACAGGGTCGATTGCCGCAAACGCCATAAAACTGTATCACTTCGATGCCGAGATAGGCGATTCCATCGGATTACGCCTGGACCGTGCGGCAATGCTTGAGGTATATGATCCGGACGCAGGGACGCTGATAAAGGCTACGGGTGCCGATGCAACGACCCACAGGACTTTCACGGCAAGGAAGAACGGCCGGTACTATGTGGCGGTGCATGACGTGGCGAACGGGAACTCCGCAACTATTGATTTCACGCATATCCATAAGTTCGCGTTGCTGGAGCAGAGCGTAGGAAGGAGCGCCAACCGGGGTGTGTTTGAGACGAAAGTGACCGGAAACGGCTTCGATTCGCTTGAATCGCTCGTGCTGACCGGAGACGGTGCAGAGTATAAGGTTCCGCAATACCGCGTGGTAGATAATTACACGCTTTATGCATTGGTTGACATCGACGAGAATCCGATGCCTCTTGGTGAATACCGCTTCAAAGGCAAGTTCAAGGATGACGGCGGCGAGGAGACAATATTGTCATCCACAGCACTGACAATCGAGGAGCCGACACCGATTGATATCGATGTAGAGATCAAGCCTTCGTTTAAGATCGGTACGCCGTATCTGGTATCAGTCAATGTGACAAACCGAAGCAACGTCGGTTGCTGGGGAGTGCCGTTCAATCTCGCGGCCCAGCATGTAGATGGCGGTGGAACGATAGACTTCATGGACTTTGCCGTAGGATTCGATCCAAAGTTCAAAGACCAGCTCAAGGCCATACATGAGACTGATGACCTTCTCGACACCGGACATAGCGGCTCCTTCATGCCGACCGTGATCTCATACCTGGGCCCATGGGAGACCCAGACTTACACCCTGGGATTGACCACCGGCCCGCATGCGCTTGTTCCGCTGTACGCATGGGTCGGCAAGCCCTGGAGCGAGGAAGCTAGGGAGATTCTTGCGGATGATTACGACTTGACGGCAATCGAGGAACCCTTCAAGGGCAATCTGTTTACAATGCTTGAATTCTGCAAGCTCTACTATCAGCTTGACAGCAAGTCCTATCTTGAAGAAAGCGTCGATTTTCCTGAACAGTCTGTAAGAACGAACGCACTACGGGCAACCGGACAGGACCTGAGGAATGCGGCAGACATGGCTGTAACTACGGGCAAGACAGCGGTAGGAGGCGCCGCCCGTTCAGCCAACGGTCTGATCAGCACTCGTATGCAGGGCAGGCAGATGCTTCTGGAGATGACGGGTGAGAATCCTGATGTGGAGCAGATGCAGAACACGGACCGCGGGATGCTCAACGTCGGCAACGACCTCATGGGCTTTGGCGACACGGGCAACGACCTGGCCGGTAATGCACAGGCCTTGAATCATCTGATGAACGCAAGGACTCACTGGCAGGAATCCGTACCGTCTGATCCGAATCCGCAACCCAACACGGTAGACAGTTTCCAGTCCGGCGACCCCAACGATATGTCGGGTTATGTATCGCCTGCCGGTACTAATCATATCGGCAAGAACGTGAAGAACGTGACCTACACCATTGAGTTTGAGAACGATCCGGAGATCGCCAACGCTCCTGCTGCCCGCATCAAGGTGAACAGCACGGTAGACGGCAGGAAACTGGACCTCTCGACCATGCGTGCGCTGACGTTGACACTCGGTGACAAGGAGATCGACTTGCCCTCCGGACATCATTTCGTAACGACGCTGGATATGCGTACGGCAATCAACGCCATCGCTGAATTGACGTTCGACTTCGATGACAAGACCGGCGAGACTGAATGGAGGCTGCGCTCGCTCGACCCGCTGACGTTGGAGGACATCACCTACATGGGCGACGGTATTCTTCCGGTCAACGATGACTCGGGACGTGGAACAGGTTATCTGACTTTCAGCGTGGACCTGCTGCCCGACCTGAAGGATGCAGAGACTATCCAGAGCCACGCCGTGATCGTCTTCGACGACAACGATCCGATCTCGACGCCGGTATGGACCAACGAGACGGACTATACGCTGCCGACTTCCAAGATCTTGACGCAGACTTCAGAGGACAACCAGACGTTCAACTTCACCGTGAAGGGGAACGACATAGGCTCCGGCATCTGGACCTACGACCTGTACATGCGCCGTGCAGGAACCAAGCAGTGGACGGCTGTCAAGACACAGATCGAGGGCGATACGTTCTCCTACACCGCTCCCGAGGCGTTGCAGGGTGCTGACTTCGCGATACTGGCAACCGACAAGGCTGGCAACCGTCAGGACGAGGCATGGCTTGACGCCCTGATCGGCGATTCCGACAACAACGGCGTGGTGGAGGCCAACGACGCGGTGGCCATCGTCAGCCATTATACGGGAATAAGCAGCAATATCAATAAAATCAACGCCGATGTTACGGGTGACGGATCAATTGACACTCAGGACGCGACGGCAATCGTGAACCTTTACCTTTTGAATTCAAAGGATAAGACAGTTAAGAAAATAAGAATAAAATGAAGAAGTTTCTTTTAGCAGCGGCGGCGCTGCTGTACACAGCAGGCGTGTCCGCCGATAATTTCGAGGTCACCACCACCGATCAGCTCAAGGTATGGGCGGAGTTCCCGGAGGAGATCGTGGCCGACGGCAAGACCGTGAACTATGTCAAGGTGTTCGAGCATGACTACGACGACGTCAAGTTCTGCGCCTTCAACATGGAGTTCATACTTCCGGAGGGATTCCAGGTGAACAAGGTGAAGCAGGGACGTGAGACTGTCGACGACATCTTCCTGAGCGACCGAGGCACATCCACGCATGTTCTGGCATGCAATATACTGAACGGCGTGGACCTGCGCATAATCTCCATATCGTCGAATAATTCCGTGTACTACGATGATGATGTGGACGGAAATCCTCTGGATCTTCTGTTCACCATCGGTCTGATAGCGCAGCCGACATTGGCCGCGGGAGATTACGAGGTTCGGATGGAGGGCGTGAAGTTCAGTATGCCGAACGCCGACGCCCGTGTTCCGGCCACTCTTCCGGTGTACACCATCAAGGTGACAAACCCGAATCCGGATCCTACCGGCATCGAGAGCGTGGAGGCATCGGCGATCAATCCGGACGACTGCTACGACCTGTCGGGCGTGAAGGTCGACCCGACCAAGGTCCACGGCACCGTCGTGGTGAGCAAGGGTCGCAAGGTGCTGGTGAAGTAACCGGCCGCGGCCCGGCGTGAATCGCATGGCATAAACTACACAACCACAAATATCCAATCGAATGCCGGAAGGGTCCCGCACCCCTCCGGCATTCTTCGTATAAAAATCGGATTGTCAGAAAAAGTGTTATATTTGCAGACTTCGTCGCTTCAACAAGTCAGAGAAATCTCATGATTGAGTTTCAGAAGGATATATGGATTGGACAGAGATTACGGGTGACGCAGCACGGCTTGCCGGACACATGTGTGGCGCGCTCTCCGCGCCTCCGCGCGTTGATACATGCTGTGGAATACGACGGTCCTGAAACAAGGGAAATGCAATTTTTATGTTAAAAAACATATGGAAAAATTTGCATGGGAGGAAAATGAGTGTTAATTTTACACTCAAATAACGGAGGTTGTTTGGTGCTTGTGTTAAGATGCTGTGAGTCAATAGTTAATGCAAACGCGCCGAAAGAAGTGTAATTTTAAAAATCAAATACTAACACTTATAAACATCATGAGAGACTTAAGAATGGTTGCCCTGGCGGGTGTGTCCGCGTTGATCCTGGCGGCATGCTCCACAGGGAATGTCAAAGAAAGTCTGACAAAATCCGGGCTCAATCCGGAGAAGTTCCGTTCGGAATACCGTGGCGACAGCACCGCGCTGTACACACTGACCAACGCCAACGGCATGGAGGTGTGCATCACCAACTTCGGCGGACGCATAGTATCCATCAGTGTTCCCGACAAGTCCGGCGCGTTCAAGGACGTGGTCCTCGGCTTCGACAGCGTGCAGGCTTACTATCCGGAGAACAACCTCTCCGACTTCGGCGCCGCCATCGGTCGCTATGCCAACCGCATCAACCAGGGGAAGTTCACGCTGGACGGCAAGGAGTACCAGCTGCCGCAGAACAACTTCGGCCACTGCCTGCACGGAGGCACCGACATGGGCACACGCGGCTGGCAGTACCGCGTCTACAAGGTCGAGTCCAGCAACGACAGCACCCTGGTGCTGAGCATCGACTCGCCGGACGGCGACAACGGTTTCCCGGGCAACGTGAAGGCCACCGTAACCTACACCCTGCGTGCCGACAACGCGCTTGACATTGCCTACAGCGCCACGACGGATGCCCCGACCATCATCAACATGACCAACCACTCCTACTTCAACCTGAGCGGTGACCCCGACAAGCCCGTTACCGACCAGCAGCTCACCATCAACGCATCGGCGTTCACTCCGGTGGACAGCACATACATGACCACGGGCGAGATTCTGCCGGTGGAAGGCACGCCTATGGACTTCCGCAACGCCAAACTGGTGGGCGCCGAGATCGAGAAGTTCGACTTCGAGCAGCTGAAGAACGGCAACGGCTACGACCACAACTGGGTGCTGGACACCAAGGGAGACGACACCGTGGAGGCCGCGTCGCTCTATTGCCCCGAGACAGGCATCATGCTCCAGGTCTACACCAACGAGCCGGGCATCCAGGTGTACAGCGGCAACTTCCTGGACGGAACCATCACAGGCAAAGGGGGCGTGACGTACAAGCAGCGCACCGGCATCTGCCTGGAGACGCAGAAGTATCCCGATACTCCCAACAAGCCGCAATGGCCCACCGCCACGCTGCGTCCCGGCGAGACGTACAACAGCCACTGCGTGTTCAAGTTCTCGACTAAATAACCTAAATAACCTAACATCAATAAAACGACATCAATGGCAACACTTGACTGGCTGGTCATAGGGCTGTTCGTACTGGCTCTGATCGGCATTGTGGTATGGGTCGCGCGTCAGAAGCAGAACAATGCGGCTGACTACTTCCTGGGAGGCAAGGACGCGACATGGATTGCAATCGGTGCGTCAATCTTCGCATCGAACATCGGCTCGGAGCACCTGATCGGACTGGCAGGCTCCGGAGCATCCTCGGGCATGGCCATGGCCCACTGGGAGATCCAGGGATGGATGATCCTGCTGCTGGGCTGGGTATTCGTGCCCTTCTACACCAGGTCCATGGTCTACACCATGCCTGAGTTCCTGGAGCGCCGCTTCAACCCGGCGTCGCGTACCATCCTCTCGGTAATCTCGCTGATCAGCTATGTGCTGACCAAGGTGGCAGTGACCGTTTACGCCGGCGGACTCGTGTTCCAGCAGGTATTCGGCATCGAGAGCCTGTGGGGAATCGACTTCTTCTGGATCGCGGCTATCGGCCTGGTGCTGATCACGGCCATCTACACCATCGTGGGCGGTATGAAATCCGTCCTGTACACCTCCGTGCTGCAGACGCCCATCCTTCTGCTCGGCTCGGCCATCATCCTGGTGCTGGGCCTCAAGGAACTCGGCGGCTGGGACAAGATGATGGAGATCTGCTCGGCCGTCGAGGTCAACGAATACGGCGACACGATGACCAACCTGATCCGCGACAACCGCGACCCGCAGTATCCCTGGCTGGGTGCCCTGATCGGCTCGGCCGTAATCGGTTTCTGGTACTGGTGTACGGATCAGTTCATCGTACAGCGCGTGCTGTCCGGTAAGAACGAGAAGGAGGCACGCCGCGGTACCATCTTCGGAGCCTACCTGAAGCTTCTGCCCGTGTTCCTGTTCCTGATTCCCGGCATGATCGCCTTCGCCCTGCACCAGCAGTCCGGCTCGTTCCTGCCCCTGATGGCCAACGGCAACCTCAACACCGACGCAGCGTTCCCGACCCTGGTGGCCAAACTGCTCCCCGCCGGTGTCAAGGGCCTTATAGTCTGCGGTATCCTCGCCGCCCTGATGAGTTCGCTCGCTTCGCTGTTCAACTCATCGTCGGCCCTGTTCACCATCGACTTCTACCAGCGTTTCAAGCCGAACACACCTCCCAAGAAACTGGTGCGTATCGGTCAGATCGCCACCATTGTGATCGTGATCCTGGGTATCCTATGGATTCCCATCATGCGCTCCATCGGTGACGTGCTCTACCTGTACCTGCAGGACGTACAGTCCGTGCTGGCTCCCGGTATCGCCGCCGCGTTCCTGCTGGGTATCCTCTGGAAGCGCTGCACGGCCCAGGGCGGTATGTGGGCCCTGATCACCGGTCTGTTCATCGGAATGACCCGTCTGAGCGCCAAGATCTGGTTCAGCAACGTGGCCGATCCCGCAGACAGCCTGTTCCGCACCGTGTTCTACGACACCAACTGGCTGTTCTTCTGCGGCTGGATGCTGGTGATCTGCTGCGCCGTCGGCATCATCGTGTCGCTCTGCACCAAGGCTCCGGATCCCGCTAAGATCCAGGGTCTGGTGATGGGCACCGCCACTGCCGAGCAGAAGGCAGCCACACGCGCCAGCTGGAATGCCTGGGATATCATCAACTCCGTAATAATCCTGGGCCTGACTGCCGCATTCTACATCTACTTCTGGTAATCCGGCGGTAACAGCACAGGAATTCAATCAAGAACACAAGATGGCGCAATACTATGAGTCACATCCACGGTTTTTCGTCAGTGTGGACTGCATCATCTTCGGAATGAAAGCGGGCCGGTTAAGCGTATTGCTTACCCGGCGCGCCTTCGAGCCGGAGCGGGGCAAGTGGTCGCTGATGGGAGGTTTCGTGGAGGAGGACGAGAGTGTTGACGAATCGGCGAGACGAGTCGTGAGGCAGCTTACCGGCCTGGACAACGTGTACATGCATCAGGTGGGAGCCTTCGGACGAGTGGACCGCGATCCCGGGGAACGCGTGGTGTCTGTGGCGTACTTCGTGCTGCTCAACACCAATCATGTGGACGACGCCAAGCTGCGAGCCCACGGCGCGTACTGGCGCGACCTGGAGGACCTGCCGGAATTAGGGTTCGACCATCCCGAGATGATCCACGAGAGCAGGGAGTACCTGCGGCAACTGATCCAGGTGAGTCCGCTTGCCTTCCGGCTGCTGCCGGACCTGTTCACCCTGACGCAGGTGCAGAACCTGTACGAGCTCATACTGGGCAAGCCGGTGGACAAGCGCAATTTCCGCAAGCAGATCCTGGAGTCGGGATATGTGGAGCAGACCGAGATGATCGACAAGTCCACCTCCAGACGTGGAGCGCGACTGTACCGTTTCGCCGGTGACAATGTAAACAATAACAATTATGCTTGAAGAATTGAAAGAGAAAGTCCTGCAGGTCAACCTTGACCTGGTGAAGCATGGACTCGTTATATTCACCTGGGGCAACGTCTCGGGCATAGACCGCGAGAAGGGTCTGGTGGTGATCAAACCAAGCGGCGTAAGCTACGACGACATGAAGGCCGATGACATGGTGGTGGTCGACCTTAAGACCGGCCAGGTGGTGGAGGGTGAGCTCCGTCCGTCGTCCGATACGCCGACGCATCTGGAGATCTACCGCGCATGGCCAGAGGTGGGAGGCGTGGTGCATACCCATTCCACCTACGCCACTGCATGGGCGCAGGCCGGCATCGACCTGCCCAACATCGGCACCACCCACGCCGACTATTTCCACAACGCCGTTCCCTGCACGGCCGACATGACCAAGGCCGAGGTGGAGGGCGACTATGAATTGGAGACCGGCAACGTGATAGTGCGACGCTTCGAGGAGGCCGGCATCAACCCGATGCACACTCCCGGCGTCTTGGTCAAGAACCATGGCCCTTTCACCTGGGGCAAGACTCCGGCCGAGGCCGTGCATAACGCCGTGGTGCTGGAGCAGGTGGCCAAGATGGCTTTCGTGGCATACCAGGTGAATCCCCGTCTGACCATGAACCCGCTGCTGGTTGAGAAGCACTTCAACCGCAAGCACGGCCCCAACGCCTACTATGGCCAGAAGAAAAAGTAAATACAAACCTTAACAATACAGAAAAATGTTCGAGAACTTAGAAGTATGGTGGGTCACCGGTGCCCAGTTATTATATGGAGGCGACGCCGTAGTCGCAGTTGACGGCCATTCCAAAGAGATGGTCGATGGCCTGAACAATTCGGGCAACCTTCCCATCAAGGTGGTCTATAAAGGCACCGCCAACTCCAGCAAGGAGGTAGAGGCCGTGATGAAGGCCGCCAACAACGACCCGAAGTGCGTGGGCATCATCACATGGATGCACACCTTCTCGCCGGCCAAGATGTGGATCCACGGCCTGCAGGCTCTGCGCAAGCCGCTGCTGCACCTCCACACGCAGTACAACGCCGAGATTCCATGGGACACCATGGACATGGACTTCATGAACCTGAACCAGTCCGCGCACGGCGACCGTGAGTTCGGCCACATCTGCGCCCGCCTGAAGATAGCCCGCAAGGTGGTGGTTGGCCACTGGACAGACAAGGAGACCCAGGGCCACATCGCCGTATGGCAGCGCGTGGCTGCCGCATGGGCCGACGCCCAGGACATGACGATCATCCGCTTCGGCGACCAGATGAACAACGTGGCCGTGACCGACGGCGACAAGGTGGACGCCGAGATCCGCATGGGCTATCATGTCGACTACGTTCCCGTCAGCGAACTGATGGAGTTCCTCAAGAAGGTGGAGGATGCCGAGGTGGAGAAACTGTACCAGACGTATCTGAACGAGTATGTCGTAGGCGACGACATCAAGGAGGAGGGTTCCGTGGCCAACAAGGCCGTAAAGAACGCCGCACGCGCCGAACTGGCCATCCGCGCCTGCCTAAAGGCCCACAACGCCAAGGGATTCACCACCAATTTCGATGACCTCGGAACCGACGATATTAACGACCCGAAGTTCGTGGGCTTCGACCAGATTCCCGGTCTGGCGTCTCAGCGCCTCATGGCCGAGGGTTACGGCTTCGGCGCCGAGGGCGACTGGAAGTCCGCCGCCCTGTACCGCACGCTGTGGTACATGACCCAGGGTATGGAAGGCGGCTGTTCGTTCCTGGAGGACTACACGCTGAACTTCGACGGCAAGCAGAGCGCCATCCTGCAGGCCCATATGCTTGAGGTCTGCCCGATGATCGCCGAGGAGAAGCCCCGTCTGGAGGTTCACTTCCTGGGTATCGGCATCCGCAAGGCGCAGACCGCGCGCCTGGTGTTCACCTCGCGTCCCGGCACCGGCCTGACCGCCACCGTCATCGACCTGGGCAACCGTTTCCGCCTGATCGTGAACGATGTGGAGTGCATCAAGTCCAAGCCTCTGCCCAAGCTGCCCGTGGCATCGGCGCTGTGGATTCCCATGCCCGACTTCGCTACCGGCGCCGGCGCATGGATCCTGGCCGGCGGCACGCACCACTCCTGCTTCAGCTACGCCGCTACGCCCGAGTTCTGGGAGGACTATGCCGAGATCGCAGGCATCGAGATGGTACGTATCGACAAGAACACGACCATCCCCGAGTTCAAGCGCGAACTGCGATACAACGACGTCTATTACATGCTCAACAAGTAAGCGATGGACGCGCGTTCGATTATACTTGAGGGTAAGGCCGTTCTCGGAATCGAGTTCGGCTCTACCCGCATCAAGGCCGTCCTGGTCGACGAGGAGAACAAGCCGATAGCCCAGGGGAGCCACACGTGGGAGAACCAGCTGGTGGACGGCCTGTGGACATACTCGCTTGAGGCCATCTGGTTCGGTCTGCAGGACTGCTACCGCGACCTGGCCGAGGATGTGCGCCGCAAGTACGAGGTGGACATCGAGAACCTGGCCGCCATCGGCGTCAGCGCCATGATGCACGGCTATATGCCGTTCGACAAGGAGGGCAGGATGCTGGCGCCGTTCCGCACCTGGCGCAACACCAACACCGGCAAGGCGGCCGCCGAGCTGTCGGAACTGTTCAACTACAACATTCCGCTGCGCTGGAGCATCTCCCACCTGTACCAGGCCATCCTGGACCGGGAGCCGCATGTGGACCAGGTGGATTTCTTCACCACTCTGGCCGGTTACATCCACTGGCAGCTGACCGGCGAGAAGGTGCTGGGCATCGGCGACGCGTCGGGCATGCTGCCCGTCGACCCTGCCACCAAGAACTACGACGCCACGATGGTGGAGAAGTTCGACAAACTGGCCGCCGAGAAGGGCTTCAACCATAGACTGGAGGACATACTTCCGAAAATCAGACTCGCCGGCGAGAAGGCCGGCGTGCTGTCGCAGGAGGGAGCCAATCGTCTGGACATCTCCGGCAAATTGAAAGGGGGTGTGCCCGTATGTCCTCCGGAGGGTGACGCCGGAACCGGTATGGTAGCCACAAATGCCGTCCGTCAGCGTACGGGCAACGTTTCGGCCGGTACATCGTCGTTCTCGATGATCGTGCTGGAGAAGGAGCTCAGCAAGCCTTACGAGGCCATCGACATGGTGACGACTCCCGACGGCAGCCTTGTGGCGATGGTACACTGCAACAACTGTACCTCGGACCTGAACGCCTGGGTAGGGATGTTCGCGGAGTTCGCGTCTCTGTTAGGCGGCAAGCGCGACATCGGCGAGATCTACGGACTGCTGTACAACCACGCGCTGACCGGTGACGAGGACTGCGGTGGACTGGTGTCGTACAACTACTTCTCCGGCGAGCCTGTGATGGGCCTGGAGGAAGGCGCTCCGTTGTTCGTGCGTTCCGTGAAGGACCGCTTCAACCTGGCCAACTTCATCCGGGCCGGCATCAACGCCGCCGTGGCGGTGCTGAAGGTGGGCAACGACATCCTCTTCAACGAGGAGCATGTCAAGGTGGACCGCATCACAGGCCACGGCGGCCTGTTCAAGACTCCTGTGGTCGGTCAGAGCATCCTGGCCGCCGCGCTCAATACCCCGATCTCCGTCATGGAGACAGCGGGCGAGGGCGGCGCATGGGGCATGGCCCTGCTGGCTTCGTACATGGTCAACAATCCCGACAGCCGCAAGCTGGACAACTGGCTGGACAACGTGGTGTTCGCCGGAAACACCGGAACCGAGATCGCCCCGACGCCCGAGGCCGTGGAGGGCTTCAACCGTTACATCGCCAACTACATCAAGTGTCTCCCCGTGGAGAAGGAGGCTGTCGGTTGCAAGGCCTGACACAGCAGATGTCTAAACCGGCCGCGAGAGCCGAATCCTGACGCAAAACGTCCTGTCCGGAACAGTCCGGGCGGGGCGTTTTCGGTTTTTAGGAGTCTTTTAGCCGTTGTATGGAAAAAAATTCGTAAATTTGTGACTTGATATGTCACGGACATTTAATCGGATATTGTCCATATTGCCTGTTGTGGCGGCAGTGACGGTCCTGACCGCGGGCTGTCACCGCAAGCCTGTACCCCGGGAGCAGGATGACATCGAGGTCGTGGCTTACGGCGACACGGCGTTGATGCTCAGGGAGGTGGTCCGACAGATACCGCGCGGTCTGGCACCGGAGGACAGCGTGGAGATGTTCCGCAGCATCGTGGAGACCTGGCTGCGCCGAGAGGTGCTGACGGAGTTCGGCGCCCGCAACCTGCCGGACATGGACCTAATCGAGAGGCTCGTGGACCAGTACCGCTCGGACCTGATACTGGGACGTTATCTGGCCCGCGTGGATATGGGAGCGGCTCCCAATGTCAGCAACCGCCGTGTGGACAGGTATCTGGCCGAGCTGCGCGACAGCATGGCGCTGGAGGAGCCGTTGGTGAAGGGAATCTTCCTGAAGGTCGGGGCGGATGACGTGAATCTTGCCGCGTTGCGCCGCTGGATGAAGACATCGACGGACTACTCGGTGGACAAACTGGAACACGACAAGCTGCGCGGCGCCACACAGTACGAGTATTTCATGGACCGCTGGCATCCGTGGCATGAGGTGGCGGACCTGGTGCCATACCGTTTCGAGGACGCCGACGCGTTCCTGGAAGCCAACAAGGACTTCGAGACGGAGTACAAGGGGTCGGTCTACATAATCCATATCTCGGACTATGTGGGCACGGGTGGCGCTATGCCTCTGGAGTATGCGCGCCAGCAGGCCCGCGAGACGCTCCGGCGCGAGGATATCGCTGCACGGCGTCAGGAGATTGTACGCGACATCTACAGGCAGGAGATGTCGGACGGAAGGCTCCGGAAGGGCATCTACGACCCTTCGAACGGACGTCTCGGAAATGACAAGGATGGAAAATAAAGACAACTATGAATAAAGGAAAACTGATAACGGGAATATGCGTGGCGGCGTTTGCCGGAATATGCGCCATGGCGGCTCCCGTGAAGAAGAATGTGGTCGACGAGGTGGCATGGATCGTGGGTGATGAGGCCATCTTCCGTTCCGACGTGGAGGAGCAGTACGCGCAGATGCGCTCGGAGGGCACGCCCATCGGAGGCGACCCGTACTGCGTGATTCCGGAGATGCTGGCTGTGGACAAACTGTTCCTGCATCAGGCCAAGATCGACACCGTGGAGGCTCCGGAGAACCAGGTGGCCTCGCAGGTGGACCGCCGTCTGGATATGTTTGTCGCCAACCTGGGCTCGCGCGAGAAGGTGGAGGAATACTTCCGCAAGAGTTACCCGCAGCTGCGCGCCCAGCTGATGGACATTATGCGCAGCAACTACATCATCGACCAGGTGAAGGGCAACCTTACCAAGCACGTCAAGGGCACCCCGAGCGAGGTGACCAAATACTACAACCAGTTGCCGGAGGACAGCATTCCCTACGTCCCGATGCAGGTGGAGGCGCAGATCATAACCATCAACCCCGAGATTCCGCAGCAGGAGATCGATGACGTGAAGTCGCGTCTGCGCGAGTATGCCGACCGTATCAACAAGGGCGAGGCGGAGTTCTCCACCCTGGCCATAGCATACTCGGAGGACGGCTCGAACATGCAGGGCGGAGAGTTGGGTTACCACGGACGCGCTGATTTCGTTCCGGAGTTCTCGGCAGTGGCCTTCAACCTGAACGACCCCAAGAAGGTGTCGCGAATAGTGGAGACGGAGTATGGCTTCCATATCATCCAGCTGATCGACAAGCGTGGCGACCAGGTGAACGTGCGTCATATCCTGCTGACTCCCAAGGTCGCGCCTCAGGATCTGTCGAACGCCGTGGTGCGTCTGGACTCGCTGCGCAAGGACATAGTAAGCGGCGCGGTGTCCTTCGAGGAGGCGGCCCGTTTCGCGTCGCAGGACAAGGATACCCGCAACAACAAGGGACTGATGATCAATCCCGCCACCGGAAGCACCCGTTTCGAGATGCAGGACCTTCCCGCCGAGGCGGCGCAGAAGATCGAGCTGATGCAGCCGGGCGACGTGTCGGAGGCATTCATCATGAAGGATCCCAAGAAGAACCGCGACGTGGTGTCCATCGTTAAACTTAAGGACCGTGTGCCTGGCCATAAGGCGACTCTGTCGGACGACTTCAATATGATCAAGAACATGTACGAGAACTCCGCCAAGGAGAAGATCGTAAAGGAGTGGATCGAGAAAAAGATCAAGGAGACGTACACCCATATCGCCGACGGCTGGGAGGGATGTGAGTTTAAATACGAAGGTTGGATCAAGTAAGGGTTCCGTCGCAGGGGCCTGAATGAACAGTGAGCAAGAGCAGAGGACTGATATTGCTGATAGTGGGCGTGATGCTGACCGGTCTGGCGTCGAGCTGGATCGGCGCGGCGTACGCCCAGAACCAACGCAGGAAGACCCAGGCCGAGAACTATGTGCGCCCGAAGCCTCGCGAACCCATCAAGCCGACAATTCCCGACGAGAACCGCTATCAGGAGGACAAGGTCTTCCTGGAGTACGCCGACTCCCTGTTCAGGCCTGCCGATTCGTTCGAGGAGTACCAGATTGTAAAGGGTAAGGTAAAGTTCCGCCAGGGCAACATGTATATGTTCTGCGACTCGGCCTACTACTATCCGGAGAAGAACTCGATGAATGCCTTCGGGCATGTGGAGATGCAGCAGGGCGACACGCTGTTCGTCTACTCGGACAAGCTGTACTATAACGGAGCCGAGAAGCACGCCACGCTGGTGAGGGGTCCATCGCGGAACAAGGTGGAGTTGAAGAACCGTACCGTGTCGCTGCGCACAGACTCGCTGGACTATGACGTGGCCAACGAACTGGGCTGGTACACCACCGGAGGTGTGCTGGAGGACGACATGAACACGCTGACATCGATTTATGGGGAATATTCTCCTCAGACGCGTCTGGCGCGGTTCCGCGACGACGTGGTACTTGTCAACAACAAGGACGGCTACCGGATGAAGAGCAGCGAACTGGACTACAGCACGCTGACGCATGTGGCCAGCATCAACACGCGCACCATAATCGAGGGCGCCAACGACACCATCATCACCACACAGGGGTGGTACGATACCGAGAACGACCATGCCCAGCTGACGCAACGTTCCACCATCCTGCACAGCGATTCGTCAAGGAACGTCACGACTCTGGAAGGTGACAGCATAGTCTATGACAAACTGACCCGCATCAGCCGTGCGTTCAGGTTCCGCGACCCCGCCAAACTGCCGCAGGCCATGGTCATAACCGACACTGCCCGCAAGGTGCAGCTGATCGGCGGATACGGGGAGTACAACGACTCGACACGCGAGGCGTTCGCCACGGAGTATCCGCTGCTGATCGAGTATTCCAGGCCCGACTCCCTGTTCCTGCGTGCCGACACCATCCTGTCGCTGATGCGCACCGAGATGGTGTGGCCTGACTCATTGAACAATAACTACAGCCGGGCCACCCGCGAGCGCCTGGCGCGCTATACATCGCTGCAGGAACTGGCGGACTCGATGCCTTATCATCTGTTGCTGCTGCCTATGAAGTTTCCGGCTGCCGGCCACGGCGTGGCGCATGACAAGCATGACGCGGAGATCGTAGGTACTGTGGTGGCTGATTCGTTGAACGTGACTCCCGATTCGTTGAGCGATGTCACGGCGGTCCATGACTCGCTCGTAGGTGTAGGCAGGGACAGTTTGACGGCTGTCGTTCCCAAAGGGCCGAGGCTCGACAAGCAGGGTCGCGATTCCGCACTGATGATTCCCAAAGAGTTCCACCGGGCCAAGGCCATAGGACGCGCCCGGTTCTTCAACCAGGATGTGCAGGGAGTGGCCGACACGTTGATTTACGAGCAGTACGACTCGATGATGTACATGCTTCGCAAGCCTGTGGTGTGGAGCGGCGAGCGTCAGGTGCTGGGCAACCGCATAGACGTCCATCTGAACGACTCCACGGCTGACTGGGCCTATCTGCCGGAATCGGGCATCGTGGCCGAGCATGTCGACGAGGATTTCTACAACCAGGTGGCCGGAACAACGATGAAGGCTTTCATCGAGGACCAGAAGGTGAAGCGTCTGGAAATAGACGGCAACGTACAGGTGATAATGATGCCGCAGGAGCAGGATTCCACTGTCAACAAGTTCGTGACGGCCGAAAGTTCGTTCCTGACTGCAGACTTCAAGGACGGAGAGATTGAACATCTTAAGATGTGGCCCGATGTCTCCGGTACGGTCACGCCGATAGGCCAGGTGAAGAACTCGCAGAAGTATCTGCAGGGTTTCCGCTGGCTGGAGGTGTTGCGCCCTGTCCGCCAGTGGTACGGCGACCGGGTGCGCTGGGTCGATGAGTTAGGCGAGGTGCCCGAGGCTCTGGATAAGTGGTTCAAGGAGGCGCCGTTGATCAAGGCGCCGGCTCCTAAACCTGCAGATATGAAATCCAAGGTCCGGACCTTCAAGACATACAAGTGAGGAGAGTATGAGCGATATCATCAGATTGCTTCCTGACTCGGTGGCCAACCAGATAGCGGCCGGCGAGGTGATCCAGCGTCCTGCTTCGGTGATCAAGGAGCTGGTGGAGAATGCCGTCGACGCCAAGGCGACGGAGATAAATATCGTGATCCGCGATGCCGGCAAGACGCTGATTCAGGTCAGTGACAACGGCATCGGTATGTCGGAGACGGACGCCCGTATGGCGTTCGAGCGGCATGCCACGTCCAAGATACGTCAGGCCACTGACTTGTTCTCGCTGCACAGCATGGGTTTCCGTGGCGAGGCCTTGCCGTCGGTATGCGCCATCTCGGAAGTGGAACTGAAGACCAAGCCTGAGGACGCGCCGTTGGGCACACGGCTGGTGATCGAGGCGTCGAAGGTCAAGGTCCAGGAGCCGGTGGCAGCGGAGCGCGGTACGGTCATAGCGGTCAAGAAACTGTTCTTCAACGTCCCGGCACGGCGCAAGTTCCTGAAGAGCGACAGCGTGGAACTGTCCAACATAATGCGGGAGTTCGAGCGTCTGGCATTGGTGAACCATACCCTGCGCCTCAGCATCGACACCGGTACGCGCAAGATCGAACTGCGCCCCGGAACATTGCGCCAGCGCATTGAGGAGATCTGGAAGGGCACATTGAGCAGCGATCACCTGTTGCCGGTCAACATAGATACCCCGATCGTTAAGATCGAGGGGTTCATCTCCCGTCCGGAGTTCGCTCGGCGCCGCAATCCGTTGCAGTATATGATCGTGAATGGCCGCAACATGCGTCATCCATATTTCCACAAGGCTGTGATGAGCTGCTATGAGAACCTGATAGCCCAGGGCACGCAACCCAACTATTTCCTGGTGTTCACCGTTGAACCTGATACGATAGACGTAAACATACATCCCACTAAGAACGAGATAAAGTTCGAGAACGAGAACGCCATATGGCCGATCCTGACGCAGGCTGTGAAGACCTCGCTGGGTAAGTTCTCGGCCGTTCCGAGCATCGATTTCAACAGCGACGCCTTGGACGTGCGCCCTCTGCCGGCAGGTGAGATGCCGACGGCTCCCGACATGGGTTTCCGTTCGGATTACAATCCGTTCGAGGAGATGAAGCGTCGTCCGGTGAACCAGAGTTTCCGTCCCACTCCGGTGTCGCGCAACTGGGAGGACGTTTATATGGGTATCCGGAATGATGACGCTCCAATGCCGGGTGGCCGCACTGTGGTGAAGCGGATGGACACTCCGTCGAGTCCCATGCAGGGGATGTTCGATGACAAGGATGCCGATTGCGGTATCGGGCCGATCTGCATACAGTTCGGGCAGAAATACATAGTCACCACGCAGGGCGACGGACTGCTGGTGATTGACCAGCATCGCGCCCACGTCAAGATACTGTACGAGGAGTATATGCGCCGTTCCGCCAATATGGAGATTGTGACGCAGACGCTGATGTTTCCGGAGACGGTGAGCCTCGATTCCGCGCAGGTGGCCGCTCTGGAGGGTGTGGGGGAGAACCTAAAGGCATTGGGATTCCGTCTGGAGTATCTTGCGGAAACAGACTGGCAGATCAACGCGGTGCCGTCGATGATCCAGCCGCACGAGGCCAAGGACGTGTTGCTGCGGGTGCTTGATTCGGTGACGGAGGATTCGGTGAACTACGGCAACGAGCAGCAGCCGGCCACCAGCCTGCGGGAGAAGCTTGCGCTGGTCATGGCCCGTTCCGGCGCCATCCGCCGAGGCGTGAAACTCTCCGCCCGCGACATGGAGGACTTGATAGCGCGCCTGTTCGCCTTGCCGGACCCCTCGCTGACCCCCAACGGCAACCCCGTCTTCACCGTCCTGACGGACGCCGCCATCGCCACCCTGCTGCAGTAATGGGAATGACGACATAGTGCTGTTCATTTCAATCGGGCGTGACATAGAAAGTCGAGAACCAGGCTTTGCGGCTGTTCTCGCTGTCGGGGAGTAAGTCGATAATCTGCTGTTTCTCGGCGACGATACGCGCCTGCTGTTTCCGGCGGTCAGTAATTCAAGTATATTCGCTACATCTGCAACTGGGTAATAAAGACCGGACGAGCACTGAGGGGTCATGAACCAAGGAGCAAGGCATTCGTCAGATACCGGGAGATTGACGAAGAGATGAGGCAGGAAATGGTTGATGCCATTGACTGAGGTCACGCTCAGAAGCAAAAAGTTGAATTAAGTTAAAAAAAAAGTCAAGTTTTTACATGCACAAACTTGACTTTTTTATGTACCTTTGCACCATGAAATCAACAGTAATAATTTCCAAACGTATAGAGGCCATCGGCAACGGAGTTATATTCGGCTATGCTGACCTTGATTTATCGGCAGCGCCCGTTTTCCCGAGGATGCTGACATTGCGGTCGTAAGAAGCGACGGCATGACTGATGCCCGGCTGAAAACAATAATCCGCTCAACGGAGAAAGCGATGTCAGAAGGTCTGACGCCTATAGATAGACCGTCCCGGACTTACAAGCAAAGGATCCCGTTATCGCAAATCATATTTCCTCTATCCTCAAGTCGAAGCATTTCACCTGTCGGTAGTATGATTCCAGGACAACTTCTGATTGAGATAAATTCCTTTGCCAATCCATATCCTTTCGGGAAGCATGTTATAGGAAGTTTCATACTCGATTATCTGCGGCAGAATAATTTCCAGGATATAATCTCTGAGTTCGATATGGAGGAGTTTAGTATCAATGTCCTTGACAAACGCACTACAATGACAGAAAAATTGGTTTCCCTGCTCCGTTTTTCGCTGGGAGCCAATTCTATTGCGGAACTGAAAGCAAAGATACGCCATTTCTATGACATTCATTATCTCGCCAATGACAAGGAATGCCGTTTATACATTGGCAGTTGCCAATTCATTGACAACTTTACATCGCTGATTGAACATGACCGAGCCATGTTCGCAAAGCCTGATGGCTGGCAGACACGCAGAATAAATGAGTCTCCGCTAATAGTTGATTTTGATACGGCATGGTCTGCACTGTCCCAACGTTATTCCTCTGAACTGCCGTCATTGGCATATAGCGCAATACCTGAGAAAGAAGAAATTGCGGATAGTTTGAAGTATGTCCTCAGCAAACTTGACGTCAACATTGGTAAATCATAACAATATAACTATAACCGAGGAATCTTTGAGCGCGGCGAACCAGTAGAAAATGCTGATACGCTCGTATGGCTTGAAGGTAATGGCTTGTCGTAGAGCGTCGCTCCGAGTTGGTCGAGCTGTTGATAGTTCTGCGTCTGGAGATAACCTTGATAGAGGTTGTCGCAGATAATGAAAGTCTCAAACGGCACTTCGGAGAAGTCTGCCGGGTGTGCGTGTTGGCAGATTATTTTGGAGAGCCTGACGGGAACCGTCGGCAGAGAAGCGAGCCAGTCGAGATGTGGAAACAGCTCGGCGAGCGTCAGCGGCATGACTTCAAAAAGGCGTTTGCCTCTTTTGAGGAGATATGAGCCGCTGTCCTGTTTACCGATAACCTTTGTGCCGCTCCATTGGAGAAGGCATAAGGTCTTGATTTCGTCGGTAGCGAACTCGTCGGCGAGAAGCTGATAAACATAGCGAAACTGTTTATCGGAAAGCTCGTGCCAGCCCTGAGGCACGATGAAGTTAATCGAGATTGTCTGCATATAAAAAGTGCTTTATCGTACTGCGAAAGTACGGTAAAGCACTCTATGCGTAAAAGACAGACAATAATTATGATGCTACTATTGGTTGTCTATATTCTTGATAACTTTGCAAGGATTGCCAACGGCAATACAATTTTTGGGAATTGAGCGTGTTACGACACTTCCTGCGCCTATCACACTATTTTTGCCGATGGTTACACCTGGCAAAATAATTGCACCACCTCCAATCCATACGTTATCTTCGATTCTCACCGGCTTGGAATATGTTCGGCAGAAGCAGCCTGATACCGCTTTGTTTTCCATACTATTGGTGCGACCTGCAACATCGGTTGTATGGGTAGCCGTATAAATCTTTACATCGGAGGCTATCAAAACATTGTTGCCTATGTCAATACGGTTGTTATCGACAAATGTACAGTTCATATTGATTATCACATCGGTTCCGCAATGTATATTGATACCATATTCACAATGAAAATCTATATCGACATGAACGTTCTCCCCCTTTGAGCCAAACAATTCATTAAGAATGCGGTTGCGTTCAGAGACCTGCTCCATATCGGTGTTGTTGAGTTCCTTGACAAGCCTTTTACAACGATATACGATTTGAAGCATTTCTGTATCGGCGGTAAAGAAGTCGCCGGCCATACATTTTTGATATTCAGTTTTCATGTATCCGATGTTATAGGTTATAATCCAATGCAAAATTAATAATTTATTTCGAGACAGCAAAGGCAACTCCCGAAGTGGGAGCCGCCTTGCGGTCGGAAGGGTCGTTCAATATTCCAGCTCGTGGATATTGATGCTGCTGATGTATTCGAGGCAGTCGCCGAATTTTTCCATTATGAGCATCGTGGCGAATGTTCTGCTGAATGTGAAGATGTTCGACCAGAGGCAGGTCGAGTCGTCGGTGAAATGAATGAAGGCGAAGAACTTTCTTGCACCGTCGGGGCATTCGAGCGAGTAGTCGGTGATGTTGGCGAAGTCGCGCTCAACGGGCCGTTTGTCTGGGAGTATCATATCGAATTGATTTAAGAATTATGTGCCGAAGCACTTTAGATTTTACGTGCAAATAAAAGAATGTGCATAGGAGGCTGAGAAAGTCGAGGGTGATAGCCGTTCTGCAACGGAGCGAAGAACGGAGGAACACGAAGTGCAAACCTGCCCTTGACCAGCCGACGCATATTCTAATTTCGCACAGGAAAATCAGTGCCTCGTTGGTTTCTATCGTAATTCGAGAAGCGGTGAAGAGAGGGCTTATAAAAGTAGGCACGCCTGAAGGAACAAACCGCCGCGATGTCGCTTATATTCCCTCATGGGGATAGACTGATTTCATGTAATTTCATGTAATTGAATCGGCTAAATTCGTAGTGAACCTAATTTAGCCTTGGCAAAACATGCCTGATATTTAGTGTTTTACCTCCAACGAGTTCATGTGACGGTCATGTAATTCAAGGCTGAATTGAAGTACGCCGCCGATGTTTATGGCAAAGGTGTCGTGATATAGGAATTACTCGCAGTGCGGACAAGCACTATCGGAATTCGTGGCGGCTGCGGAAGATGGTGAACATGCGGTTGAGATACAGATTGTCGTTGAGCAGGTGTTCCGCCTCGATGGAGTTGAGCCGACTTATATATTCTGCGTTGGACTCATCCTTGACGGCTTCTTTCAGGATGCGGATCATGCGGTCATATACGCCATATTCCTCACGCCATGCATGATTGATGGAGTCGGCGGCTTCTTTTCTACCATCCAGAGAGTCGATGCGTTTGATTCTTTTCACTTCATCCATATAACGGTCGGCGAGAATCCTGCACTGGCCGATTAGAAAATCATACTGTTCCGGCATGATCACTATGGAATCACAGGCATTGATAAAACTCCTGCATTTCTCTATATCCATCCTTGGCTCAGACTTCTGACAGAATGCGAGTTGCCCAATGAACATCGCTGCGGCTGTTAGTAAAACTCTAAGTGAAAACTTATTCATGATACTGTTTCATTTGTTCTGTGAGCGGAGTCTGGACAGGGCGTCGGCTGAGAGGCCGGTAGCCTGCATTATGACTTCGTCGGACATACCGAGCGAGATGAGGTTGAGCGCGACTTTTGATACACCTTGTTCCAGACCTTCGGATAGTCCTTCCGCACGTCCTTCCGCACGTCCTTCCGCACGTCCTTCCGCACGTCCTTCCGCCAGACCTTGTGCTCTGCCTTCGGCAATACCTTCGCTCCAGCCTTCCTCATGGGCGGTCTCAAGGACATCGTTCTGAACCATTATGTTGTCTATATGGGCATCATAGTCTCGCCTTTCCTTGGGCGTCATGGACAGGTACTGAAGTTTCTTCTTTACTTGCTTAAGTCCGGGAGCCTCCGTGTTCTCCTTGACATTGCCGGTCTTCAGGTAGTCCATCCATTCGTCCAGGAACGTCTCGGGAATCTTGTCGTATGAGTTAACCCGGACTATGTAATATTCCGGAAAGACTTTGGCCGGAAGGTGCTGCACTATCACACCCTCCTCGCGGGTACTGACCACCAGGTCGCTGCCTGTATGCAGACCCTTGAAACTTGTCTCACCATGGTACACATAGTCGTCGCCCTGGCCATAGTCGCAGTACAGGATGCTGATGGAGTACACCTTCTTGACCTGGTCATATTTCTCCCCGATGTTGATGTGTTCCGTGATGGTCTTGCATGTACCGTACAGGATCCTCTGCAGATAGTGAAGCTGTCGCGTCAGCTGTACTTCCACGATGATGAGGTGCCCCTTGCTGTTCTTGGCCTTGATGTCGACACGGTTGAACTTGTCCTGAGCGGAATCCTGGTTGCTCTCGCTCTCCAGCAGTTCGACTATATGGACCTCTTCGTCCAAAAGCACGGAGATAAACCCTTCGAGAATGTCAAAGTTCGCCTTGTCGCGGAGCATATGCTTCATCGCCCAGTCAAACCGGATGTATGTGTTGTCCTGTTCCATAGCCTTGATGTTTTCTATCCTCCACAAAGATAATATATTTTTACATATATAACAAGTGTCTGATTCAATAAATGTCGCTGCTTTATGGATTTATCCATAATAAAGACAAAGCAGATGCGTTTTCGATTGAGAATCTCAATTTGACGAATTGGAGACATGAAAGCTATCAGTAAGAACGCGGTGATCGGTTATCCGGCGGGAATAATCGCCGGAATCACATATGGGTTGAATCCATTGTTCGGGATGCCGCTGATGCGGAACGGGGCGTCGGTGGAAGGGATACTGTTTTTACGGTATGGGATTTCGGTGTTGATATTAGGCGCGATCCTGTTGATGGACCGTCAGAGTTTCTGGGTCTCCAGGAAACAGGCTGGAATTTTGCTGGTGCTTGGATTGCTGTATACGTCGAGCAGCGTATTGCTTTTCACCGCATACAACTATATCCCGTCCGGTCTGGCCACGACATTGGTGTTCCTGTACCCGGTGCTTGTGGCGTTGATAATGGTGTTCCTAAGGGTGGTTCCGTCGTGGCAGGTATGGCTGGCCATAGCCGCCACATTCACGGGTGTGATCATTATGACTCAAAGCGACTCTACGCAGGCCATCAATCCCGTCGGAGTGGTGCTGTCTATAGGTTCGGCGTTAGTCTACGCACTGTTCATCGTGATTATCAACCGAAGCAAGGCAATCAGCACTGTCTCCAACTCGTTGTTGACGTTCTACTCGTTGCTGGTGGGAGCGGTCATATTCTTAGGGAAGGTATTGACATCAGGCCAGGACCTGACGGCCGGAATCGAAACCAATCTGGACTGGATCAACTTAATCGCACTCGCCATATTTCCTACCATCATATCCACGGCGACTCTGGCGGTGGCCACGCGCAACATCGGCGCCCCCAAGGCTTCGGTGCTGGGGGTATTTGAGCCAATCACCGCGATAATGGTCGGAACACTGGTATTCGGCGAACCGTTGACCAACAATATCCTGATCGGAATGCTTATATCCATGGCCGCCGTAACGTTCATGATTCTCGCCACCAAACGATAAGGACAACAAATATTCAAGGACACTTGCGAAAACTCTTAGAAATTAGGTGATTTTTTTGTAATTTTGCCAATGAAGGCTTGGAAATAGTCCGCGACATGGGAAAGTGGCGGACAATTCCCCGGTTTGAACTGACAAAATTACGAATATCATGGAAAACGAGAAGGAGAAGAAATACAGTGTGGGAGTCGACATTGGCGGTACCAACATCCATGTGGCGTTGGTGGATTCCGACGGGAAGATTGTGCGTCAGGAACGGTTCGCCACAAGGGACCACATGGATGTCAACGATTTTGTGGCACACCTGAGTTCGGTGATCCTGGATCAGGTTCAAAGCGCAGGCGTGGCTGTGATTGATAGAAGTACCGGTAAGGTTTCCGGTTCGGACTGTAATGTGATCGGTATCGGTGTGGCCGCGCCAAGTGTCAACAGCAAGACGCGGTGCATAGAGAATCCTGCCCGGCTGCCATGGCGTGGAATCACTCCGTTGGCCTATATGCTTGAGGCTTCGACCGGATTGCCTGTGTGGCTGGCAAACGATGCCAATGCTGCGACTATTGGCGAGATGGTTTATGGCTGTGCCCGAGGCATGGAGAATTTCATTGTGATTACGCTTGGCACGGGAGTAGGCAGCGGTATCGTAGTCGACGGTCATCTGCTGAACGGCACTCATGGATTTGCAGGAGAACTGGGACACATGACATTCGGTTTCGCCGCCGACAGGCATTGCGGCTGCGGCCGTAACGGATGTATGGAGACTTGCTGCAATGCAAGCGGAGTGGTGGAGACTGCCAGAAGGATGATGAATTCCACCGATACACCATCCGTGCTTCGTGAACTGACCGAGGAGCAATTGACGGCCAAGGCCATAGGGGAGGCCTTGCTTGCCGGAGATGAACTTGCCGCAAAAGTGTTTCACTTTACCGAGGATGTCATGGGCCGGGCGTTCGCGGAATTCTGTGCCTTCTGCGATCCTGAGGCCATAATCCTGTTCGGGGGAGTGGCCGATCCACGTGAACTGAACGCCGACCACATCAAGGAGGTTATGGACGAGCATATGCTTTACCTCTACCGCGACACCAAAGTTCTGTTTTCCATCCTGCCAGGTGCGGATGCAGCCATCCTTGGCGCGGCGTCACTTCCATGGCAAAACAAATAAACTCATGAGAAAGACAGCGATAACGATTCTCTCAGCCATCGCGATGTGTGGCAGTCTGCTGGCTGATGTAGTGGAGCCAGACAGGGATTATGTCTATGAACCGACTCCGCAGGTGCTTCAGTCGAGACGGGATTTCAGCAACGACCGGTTCGGCATCTTCATCCACTGGGGAATATACAGCATGTTCGGCCAGGGAGAGTGGTACCTGAATTACGGGCCGCTTGCCCGGGAGTACGCCAAAGCCGCCCGAGGCTTCTACCCGGCAGACTTCGATGCGGCGGAATGGATTGACGCCATCAAGGATTCAGGCGCGAGGTATGTGACATTCACGAGCCGACATCATGACGGATTCTCGATGTTCCATACCGGCCAGAGCGACTACAACATAGTCGATGCCACACCGTTCAAACGCGACGTATTGAAGGAACTGGCCGACGAGTGCCACAAGAAGGACATAAAACTGCATCTGTACTATTCCCATCTGGACTGGACGCGCCCGGACTATCCGCAGGGGCGCACAGGTCATACCACGGGCCGGGACTCCACGGTGAACGACTGGAACGGTTACTACAGGTTCATGAACCGTCAGTTGACGGAACTGCTCACCAACTATGGCCCGATCCGTGCCATATGGTTCGACGGGTGGTGGGACCACGACGAGGACAAGACTCCGTTCGACTGGGGACTCCGCGACCAGTACGCTATGATCCACAGGCTGCAGCCCGGCTGCATGGTGGCCAACAACCATCATCAGACGCCATATCCCGGCGAGGATGTCCAGATCTTCGAGCGCGACCTGCCGGGCGAGAATACCGCCGGACTGTCGGGGCAGGCGATAAGCCGTCTGCCGCTTGAGACCTGCAACACCATGAACGGAATGTGGGGCTACAAGATCGTCGACACGGACTACAAGGATACACCTACCTTGATACGGTATCTGGTAAAGGCGGCCGGAATGGGAGCCAACCTGTTGCTGAACATCGGCCCGCAACCCAACGGTGAACTGCCGGAAGCCGCGTGTGACCGATTGCGCGAGATGGGGAAATGGATGCGTACATACGGCGAGACAATCTACGGCACCGAGGCCGGACCCTTCCCGGCGCAGGACTGGGGATCCGCAACTGCCAAAGGGAATAGACTTTATGTGCATGTCACTACAGCACAGACTCCCGATATATTCCTTCCGGCGCAGTTGAAAGTCAGGAAAGCGGTGGGATTCGTTGACCGCAAACCGGTGAAATACAGTAAGACAAAGGATGGAATAACCCTTCATCTGGATCAGGTACCAGAGGATGTGGACCATGTAATCGAGCTGGAACTGAAATGAAACGGATATTAGAGGTTTGCTGCGGCGATATAGAGAGTGTCAGGGCCGCCAAAGATGGGGGAGCCGACCGCGTGGAGCTGTGCTGTGCGTTGAGCGAAGGGGGCCTGACGCCTTCATATGGTCAACTGACTATGGCTGTGGACCTGGAGATTCCGGTGAATATTCTGCTGAGACCTCGTCGTGGAGACTTCTGCTATTCCAACGACGAGGTGGAGATGATGGTGGACGATATCTGCATGGCTGCTGTCAGCGGGGCGAACGGCATTGTGGTCGGGGCCCTGACCCCGGACGGAGATATCGATATCCGGGCCATGAGGAGTCTGAAGGAAGAAGCCTCGGGTATGGAGATGACTTTCCACCGGGCGTTCGACATGTGCCGTGATCCTGAGGAGGCATTGGAGACCTTGATAATGCTTGGATTCGACAACGTCCTGACATCCGGCTTGCGTCCCAACGCTCTTGAAGGAGCGGAAACCCTACGTAGGCTCGTGGAGCAGGCGGACGGACGGATCAATATCATGGCCGGATGCGGAGTGACTGCAGGGAACGTTGAGGAGATAATCCGCGTCAGCGGAGTACCGGCCGTACATTCCACATGCTCGATGGTGGTGGAAAGCCGGATGCATTACCGTCGTCAGGACGTGAATATGGGGAATGTGGAGGATGAATATCTGCGCAAGACCACCGATGTGGCCAAGGTGCGAGAGTTAAGAAAGATAATCGACAGTATATGAAACGTTTCTTTGTTTCGTTGGCATTGGTCTCAGGCCTGTCAATGATGGGGCAGGCGGTGTCGCCGGACCATCTGGCTGACTATGCATATGAGATCCGCAAGAGCGGGTTAGGCAAGAATTTCAAGATGCCGGAATTGCCTAAGGGCGAGAAAATGACTTCTGAGGAACAATCGGCCATAAAGTTCCTGTATTCATACATGACGGATCCTGACATGGCCGGTTATACTCCGGAATTCTACCTGGAGAACGTGCGTTCCTCGTTGCGTGCGCGCCGGGAGATGCCATGGGGCAAGACCGTCCCTGACAGGGAGTTCATGCACTTCGTGCTGCCGTTGCGTGTCAACAACGAGTCGCTTGACATGAGCCGCCCGCGGTTCTATGCAGAACTGAAAGACAGAGTGAGGAACCTAAGTATGGCCGACGCCATACTGGAGGTGAACCACTGGTGCCATGAGAAGGTTACCTACAAGCCGTCGGACGCCCGCACGTCATCGCCGCTGTCGGCCGTGAGCCAGGCCATAGGACGTTGCGGCGAGGAATCGACGTTCACGGTCTCAGCGTTGCGGTCGGTAGGTATTCCTGCACGTCAGGTGTACACACCACGCTGGGCGCATACCGACGACAATCACGCCTGGGTGGAGGCCTGGGCGGACGGCAAATGGTATTTCATCGGCGCATGCGAGCCGGAACCGGTACTGAACCTGGCATGGTTCAACGCTCCTGCGTCACGGGGAATGCTGATGAACACCAACGTTTTCGGCGTGTATACCGGTCCGGAGGAGCAACTGTATCAGAACGATTTGATAACCAGTATAAACGTCACTTCCAACTACGCGCCTGTAAAAGAGCGCAAGGTAATAATCAGGGATAAGTCCGGCAAGCCCGTGAAGGATGCCGCCGTGAATTTCGGTATATATAACTACGCGGAGTTCTATCCCGTGGCCAAGCGCAGGACTGATGAGAATGGAACGGCGACCTTGACCACAGGTCACGGCGATGTGATGGTCTGGGCCAGCGATGGCAGGCATTTCAATTTAGGCCAGCTGAAGGATGACCGCACGGAGCCGTTGGAGATGGTTCTGGATAAGGACGGAAGTTACAGCGGTGAGATACAATATGACATAACTCCGCCCCCCGCACGTCCAATCGAGACATATGCCTCCCAGGAACAGAAGCAGGCCAATATGGTGCGTTTTGCCAAGGAGGACTCAATCAGGAACGCCTATATGGCGACATTCGCCACTCCTGAATCTGCGGAAAAGACGGCTGTGTCGCTGGGTCTTGACAAAGACCGGTTGCAAAGGGTGCTGCTGGAATCGCGGGGAAACCATAAGTCATTGGTCGATGCTTTGCGGCGTATGACGCCTGGGAAACGCGAGATAGGGTTGGCTCTTCTGGAGAAAGTCTCCGAGAAGGACCGTCGCGACATCCCGGTGGATGTATTGGAGTCGCATGTATCAGCATTCAATCCAGGCAATGAATATCCTGATGATTTCCAGTACGAGTTCATATTGAATCCACGTGTGGAGAACGAACGCCTGACAAGTTACAAGGAAGAACTGGCCAGATTCGTTCCGAAGAGCCGGGTGAGGGAGTTCCAAGAGAATCCTGAGAGACTGGCGGAATGGGTAGACAAGACGATTCAGGAGGATTCCCGTTGGAATCCAATCAACCTCCGCATGGATCCTGTATCGGTGGCAAGGATGGGACGCGCCACGACATTGTCGAAAAAGATATTCTTCGTCGCAGTGGCTCGAAGTCTCGGGATTCCGTCCCGTATGGACCTTGTCCGGAGCGAGGCGCAGTACGCCGACCGTGGATTGCGGTGGCATGATGTGTTAAGGAAGGAGACCGACGGGACATCCGGCGTTCCCAAGGGAAAGTTGCGGATGTCTTTCGAGCCGCAGGACTATCTGAAAGACCCGAAGTATTATACCCATTTCACCATCTCCAGGATTGTTGACGGCATTCCGCAGCTGATGGAGTATCCGGAGGAGGGTACGGTATCGCAGCTGTTCGGACAGCCGGCCGATGTGGATGCCGGACAGTATGTGCTGGTGACAGGGCAGAGGCTGGCCGACGGCGGAGTGCTGGCGGATGTACGGTTCTTTGAAGTGAATGAGGGAAAGACAACGGATCTGCCGTTGGTGATCCGCGAGGACAAGACGGCTGTATCTGTAATCGGCAATCTGAACGCCGAGGATATCTATCATGATCTGGCGACTGATGCCGACAAGAGCATCCTGTCCACTACGGGACGGGGCTACTATGTGCTGGGCATAATCCGTAACGGCCATGAGCCGTCGGTACATACATTGAACGACATATCGGCGCTTGGCAAGGAATTCAACAACCGGTCCAAGGCATTGGACGGCGGCGAGAAGATGCTGATTCTGTTCGAAGGCGACGATGCCAGGGGATTCGACAGGTCGCTCTATCCGAACCTGCCGGACAATGTGGTGTTCGGCGAGGACCCGGACGGCAAGATATTGGAAGAGATACGCACCTCGTTGAATCTTCCCTCATCCGAGCTGCCTGTCTTCGTCATCGCCGATACGTTCAACCGTATTGTATTCGTGTCGCAGGGTTATACAATCGGACTTGGCGACCGTTTGCTCAGAACATTAAGGATAATTGACGGGGAGACGGAACCAGACCGTTGATCTCAACATACATATACAATAATGGAAAATGAATTGAAATGCGGCTTTCCATGGGCCGAGCAAATGAATTGCGCCGTCACTGTGTGTGACCGCGAGGGTGTGATTGTCTACATGAACAGCAAGTCGCGACAGACATTCTGCAAGGATGGCGGAACGTTGGTGGGCACCAATCTGTTCGGTTGCCATCCCGAGCATGCGCAGCAGAAGATCCGCCATATGCTGGCCACGGGAGAGAGCAATTCCTACACCATCCAGAAAAACGGAATGAAGAAGATGATCTACCAGACGCCCTGGCGCGACGCCACAGGAGCCATTGCCGGAATGGTGGAGATTTCCATGGTCATTCCGGCCGAGATGCCACATTACATCCGCGGCTGACTCATCCTGAAGTTATTGCTCATTTTGGTTTCCAGCCCTTTTCATCTTTAGTTCCTTTATGAATTGGGATGGAGTGACACCATATTCATCCTTGAAACTATTTAAATTCACTGTTTTCAAGCATGGAGCGCTGTAGAAATATAATCATGAGTTTAAGTAAATATTCATTATTAGTATTATTGTCAGGATGTTTCGGCACGATGGCTGCTCAGAAGACTTTCGTGGTCAATCCTGATGTAACCTATCAGACTATCGATGGTTTCGGTGCGTCCGATGCCTGGAGCATGCGTTTTGTAGGCGAAATGCCGGAGTCAACGCAAAACGCAGTCGCAGATCTGTTATTCAGTTCGGAGAGCGGTACAGATGGAAATCCTAAAGGAATCGGACTTAGTATCTGGCGCTTCAATATCGGAGCCGGCAGTCTGGAGCAAGGGGACAGCAGCCAGATAAACAATGGAACACGTACCGACTGTTTCCTTAATCAGGACGGTTCTTATGATTGGGATAAGCAGGTGGGACAACGGCGATTCCTGAAGCTTGCGAAAGAGCGCGGCGTACCCTATCTTCTCGGTTTCCTTAATTCCCCGCCGGTGTATTTTACCAAGAACGGACTGGCAACCAACACCGGCAGAGGCGGGGATTACAACCTGAAAGAGGATAAATATGATGATTTCGCACGGTTCATGGCTGATGTCGTTGTTGGATTGAAGGAACACGACGGTATATCTCTTGATTATATCTCGCCTGTCAATGAGCCTGACGGACATTGGAACTGGCAAGGTCCTAAACAGGAAGGATCTCCGGCCACGAATCGGGAAATCGCCAGATTGGCGCGTCTGCTTGACAAGGAATTCACGAACCGGGGAATCGGTACTAAAATCATTATTCCGGAATCGTCGGATTACCGCTGCATGATGTCGACTCACATGACCGATTGGCAACGGGGTTATGAGATACAGTCGTTCTTTTCGCCCGACAGTACGGATACCTATGTTGGCAATCTGACAAATATGCTCCGTCTTATGGCAGGTCACAGCTACTGGACCAACACACCGGTTGAGACGATGAAACAGACTCGCATCGCCCTGAACGACACGTTGAAAAAATACGGAGTCGATTTCTGGCAAAGCGAGGTCTGCATAATGGGTAATGATGAGGAAATAGGGGGCGGAAACGGCTATGACCGCACCATGAAGACTGCATTATATGTCGCCCGCATGATTCATCATGACCTGGTCTATGCCAATGCCCGCAGCTGGCAATGGTGGAGAGCCATCGGCGGCGACTACAAGGATGGATTGCTGCACCAATACAAAGATGCGTCCACAGGCAATGACACGATTGTCGATTCCAAACTCTTATGGGCTTTAGGCAATTACAGCCGATTCATCCGCCCGGGCGCAGTCCGAATGGATGTGGCCGAGATTGATGAATCGGGGCATCCGGTACCGGACAGTGCGACAGATCCTTACGGTCTGATGCTGTCGGCCTATAGGAATGCCGACGGATCAATAGTTGTTGTGGCAATCAACTACTCGGATAGTGAGAAGACTTTCCGACTGGAACTTCCCTTAGGAGTAAACCGGATGTCCAGGGCTTACATTACTTCGGATACGGGAAACAACAATCTGTCATTAAAGGAGGTTGACAATGCCGGACTAATCGCGGTGCCGGCAAAAAGTATCATCACTTTAGTGGATAATTGACTATGAGAAGAGAAACTATCGCCGTATTATTCATATTGGCGACACCCTTGCTTTGTTTGGCGCAGAAGATTCAGTATTCAGTTGATTCGATTTCAGGAGCCGTTGAATCCATGGTTATTGACGGGGATGTTACTGGGATGAACTGGGTTGTAAGGCCGGATGGCTCGCAATATCCCTGGGTGACATTGACCGATGGGTGGGGATTGGGATACTTCACAGCTGACGGGCAGGAATACCGATGGACGAAACCGACTTCTGTCTCCTCGGATAAATCAGCGACCTATCAATGCGGCAATGTAATCGTAACCGTCAGCAGGAAGAAGCGCAATGACGGTTTTGTGGAGAATTACAGATTCACCAACGAAGGGAATGAGACCGTTTCGCTGACCGATATGGGTATATTCACACCGTTCAACGACAATTACCCTGATGCCAGGACCTGCGTCAATTCACGCTGTCATGCCCATGTATGGGCCGGTGGCAACTCCGCATATGTTTATGCTCTGAGAATGGGGGCGTATGCCCCTCACATCGGACTTGTACTGACGGAAGGAAGAATCTCGGACTATGAGATATGGCATAGAGGCAATGACAAGGGCAATTCACAGACTCGCGGCATCATTGCTTTATGTCCCGATGACATGACGCTGAGACCGGGAAAATCCGAGATAGTCGAATGGAAGATATTCACCCACAACGGGAAAAACGATTTCTGTAATAAGGCAACCGAATTGGGATGCAACATCCTGTCGGCTGACAATTATCTGGTAGCTCCCGGGCAGACTGTTGCCATCGGTAGTCCTAACGGTAAAACGGATACGGTCACGATTCCGCAGACCCAGGGCTTTTATCGTCATAACATAAGTTACAGCAAGCATAAAAACACGTTTGTTGATTTTTATGTAGTCAAGGACACGGATGCCCTTATTGCAGACCGACTGCGGTTCATTCTTGAAAATCAAAGAATGACAAATCCGAATGACGCCCGTTACGGTGCATTTATGATTTATGACTGTGAGGGGGACAGCATTTATCCTAACGATACGCCTAACTGCAATCCCGTGGACCGAGATGAAGGTGCGGAGCGCACCGGGATGGGAGTTTTCGCCGCCAAATATTGTCTGGCAAAACACTCCAAAGACCCTGGTCTGATGTCAGCTCTTGAGGATTATGCTCGTTTTATCCGCACAAAACTGCAGAATGAGGATTACAAGACCTTTTCAAGCGTCGATAAGACTAACCGAAACAGAGCATATAACTACGCGTGGGCATCGGAATTTTACTTCCTTATGCACCGGATTACAGGAAACTCACAGTATGCCAAGGACGGTTACGGCACCCTGCGCTCGATGTTTGACCAGTTTGGCCATGGGTTCTATGCTATTGGTATCCCCATCCTTTTGTCCGAGAAATGCCTGAAAGCCGCCGGAATGACGGCTGAATGGCAACTGCTTGAAGAAGATTATGCGAAACAGGCCGCGGAATTTATGACTAATGGGCTTGACTATCCGGCTCATGAAGTCAATTATGAGCAAAGCATAGTCGCCCCTGTCGTTCAGTATCTGGCACAGATGTACCTGCTTACTCATAAAGCGGAGTATCTGGATCATCTTAAAATTCAGATGCCGGTGATGGAGGCATTCAACGGTTTCCAGCCGAGTGTTCACCTGAATGACATCGCTATCCGACACTGGGATGGCTTCTGGTTCGGAAAAAGCGAGATGTACGGCGATGTGTTCCCGCACTATTGGAGTACCATAACGGCTTCAGCCTTCCACTTCTACAGTTTATGTACCGGAGATGAATCATATCAGCGCAGGGCCGAGAATATAGTCGATAACAACCTGTGTCTGTTTATGCCGGATGGCAAGGCATCGTGTGCATATCTATATCCTCGCCGTGTGGATGGGAAACCTGCAAAATTCTACGATGCGTACGCCAACGACCAGGACTGGGCACTCGCATATTATCTTCAGGTGAAGGAAAATGTATGGTAATGAAAACCCTCAATGTAAATCAACAGAAACCGGAAAATCATGAATAGATACGTTTTTTATTTCATCATGATTCTTGCACATTGCGGGTGCATGGCACAGGACAATGGACTGATGTGCGTGATTGGAGACAGTTATGTCAAGAACCACCATTGCCCCGTATCGGAGACATGGCACGCAAAAGCCGCAGACGCACTCGGCATGGATTATCTGAACCTCGGAATCAACGGCAACTGCGTGGGTTATGACAGGACGAACGAAGGGTACGGCAGACCCATCATATCACGCATCGGAGAAATCCCCGACTCAGCCAGCGTGATACTGATTATAGCCGGCCATAACGATGCCGGGATCATGGCCGAACGTGAGGATTATTCACTAAGACAGTTTTCCGACTCGCTGGATGTCATGCTTAAGCGACTGTCGGCGAGGTGCCCTGACGCAGCCATCGGATTCGTGACTCCATGGAAGGTGGACAGGCCCTGCTTTCAGGAGACGATATACGAAATCAAACGTGTATGCCGTAACAACGGAATACCTGTCCTTGATGTCTCCACGGGTGTGATCCGGGTGAACGATCCGGAATTCCGCAGAGTCTATTTCCAGGGAGAGAACGACACCGCCCACCTGAACGACAAGGGGCATAATCTTCTGGTAGATACCGGCGTCCGGTTTGTCAAGGACATCATAGCCGGGAAGGGGAGGAAAGACAGTGTCCTTACCAACGGGGTACCTTGGTTTGACACTGACGGCAATGTGATAAATGCCCATGGAGCATGTATAGTGGAGGATGGTGGCAGGTATTGGCTTTTCGGTGAATACAAATCCGATGAAAGCAATGCTTTTCCAGGGTTCGGATGTTATTCCTCGACTGACCTTGTCAACTGGAAGTTTGAGCGAGTCGTCCTTCCGGTTCAGGAAGATGGAATCCTTGGACCGGATCGCGTAGGCGAACGTGTCAAAGTGATGCGTTGTCCGGCTACGGGCGAATATGTCATGCTGATGCACGCTGACAATCTCAAATATACTGATCCGAATATAGGAATTGCTGTATGCGACCGTATCAATGGCGATTATAAATTATTAGGGACTATCGAATACGGCGGTAAGCCTGTCAAGCATTGGGATATGGGAACTTTCCAGGATGAAGACGGGACCGGCTATCTACTCATTCACCATGGCCCGATATATAAGTTGAGCAAGGACTACCGCTCAGTGGTTGAAAAAACGGCTCATGTCGAAGGTATGGGCGAATCTCCCGCCATGTTCAAGAAAGACGGCATGTATTACCTCCTTACCTCCAACCTGACAAGTTGGGAACGCAATGACAACTACTATTTCACAGCCACCTCTGTCGAAGGACCGTGGGTTAACCGTGGTCTGTTTTGTCCGGAGGGTTCATTGACTCATAATTCTCAATGTACTTTCGTCTTTCCTCTAAAACGGAACGGCAACATCATACCAATGTACATGGGTGACAGATGGTCATATCCTCACCAGGCTTCTGCGGCAACCTATGTGTGGCTGCCGATGAAGACCGACGGCGTTGAGCTTTCCATTCCTGAATATTGGGCAAGCTGGGATGTGGAGGAAATCAACGAAGTCTTTTCAAAAGACAAGTCTGCAATACACAACTGGTCCTCGAATGTGAAAGGTGACATTCTGGCCATACCGTTTCATGGCAGACGAATCGGTATTATCGGAGAGTCCAACAATATGTCGGGCTACGCATGGGTCTCGATAAGGGATAAAGGAGGCAAGGTCCTGCATCGGCAGTATGTGGATTTCTACAGCAAGGCGAAAGATGATTCGCCAAGATATGTAAGTCGGATTTATCCTGAGGACGATTATGTGCTTGAGGTGGAGGTGTCCGGCGAGCATCCGGTCTGGTACGATAAAAGAGGAAACCGCTTCGGAAGCTCGGATTATTTTGTAAACGTGTCTGAAACAAGAATTGAATGATGAGGTGTTTTGCCAGAATTGTTACGGCCCTTGCATTGACTTTAGGTTCAATCGCAGGCAATGCGGACCCGTTTACAATAGTCAGCGGAAATCCTCTGACAGTCTCATATCCGGAAAAATCACGTCCGATACTGAGAACGGCCATTGATCTGTTCGGCCAGGATATTGATGATGTCTTTGGAGACTCGCTTTATGTTGTAGACAGTGACGCTCGCATACGGATTATGATTGCCCCGGAGATGGTTAAGGAAGAACAGGGCTTTAGATTAAGTGTCGATAAGCAAGGAATCCTCTTGATTGCCGGACATGATAGTTACGGAGCGGCATACGGAATTATTGAATTGTCTCGATTGATAGGGGTTTCTCCATGGGAATGGTGGGCCGATGCAAAGCCATTGAAAAAAGAAAGATTTGAGTTGCCGGAGGGATTTTCACTTCAAAAGTCACCGTCGGTAAGGTACCGGGGCATCTTCATCAACGACGAGGACTGGGGACTGATGCCGTGGAGTTCCAAGACTTTCGAGCCATCGGATATACCGGGGCATATCGGACCCAGGACCAATGCCAAGATATTCGAGCTGATGCTTAGGCTGAGAGCCAACACCTATTGGCCGGCGATGCATGAGTGCAGTGTCCCGTTCTTCATGACCGATGGGAACCGAGAAGTTGCCGAGAGATATGGAATTTATATCGGAGGCTCGCATTGTGAGCCTATGGCATGCAATGCTGCCGGTGAATGGGCGCGCCGTGGCATAGGTGATTATGATTATGTGAACAACAGCCAAAATGTATATCGCTTTTGGGAGGATCGGGTGAAAGACGTGGCGAATCAGGAGATTCTGTACACAATAGGTATGCGTGGCGTACATGACGGAGCCATGAACGGAGCCAATACGATTGAGGAACAAAAGAATGTGCTTGCCCGTGTCTTCCGCGACCAGCGGAAACTATTGTCTGAATATGTGAACAGGGATGTCACTAAGGTCCCTCAGGTTTTCATCCCATACAAGGAAGTCCTGGATATTTATAACGCCGGGCTTCAAGTCCCAGAGGATGTAACCCTGATGTGGTGTGATGATAACTACGGTTATATACGGCATTTTCCCACTGAGAAGGAAAGTGGCCGCAAGGGAGGCAACGGAGTCTACTATCATGTGTCTTATTGGGGAAGGCCGCACGACTATCTCTGGCTGGGCACATTCAGCCCCTATCTGTTATATCAGCAGATGAAAACGGCTTACGACAAGGGTATCCGAGACATATGGATTCTTAATGTCGGAGATATAAAACCGGCGGAATATCAGATGGAGTTGTTTATGGATATGGCCTGGGATATCGCAGAGGTTGAATCGCAAGGACCTTCCTCCCATCTCGCAGGTTTCCTTTCAAGGGAGTTCGGCGACAGCCTGTCAAAGGAACTATACCCGGTAATGAACGAATACTATCGGCTGGCATTTATCCGAAAACCGGAATTCATGGGCAATACCCGTGAGGAAGAATGGGGGAATGATTATTATAAGATAGTCCGGGACCTGCCGTGGAGCCTGGATTCAATAAACAGACGCGACAGTCTGTATCAGAATCTATCCGATATTGTCGAAAATGTCTGGAATCGGATTCCGGATAATAGGAAAGACACCTATTACCAATTGATAAAGTATCCAGTCCAGGCATCGGCGCAAATGAACAGGAAAATGATTTCCGCTCAGAAAGCCCGTCACGGTCTGTCGGATTGGACGGAATGTGATGTCGCGTTCGACAGCATAGCATCTCTTACCCGGACGTATAACCGGGGATTCGGCAACAACGGCAAGTGGAATCTGATGATGGACTGCCAGCCACGAAGGCTTCCGGTGTTCGACAGGGTTGACAAATCGCCGGCGATGACTCCGATGCCCTGCCCTGCTGCGCCTGTGGCGGGATGGAACGGCGTGGAGGCCACGGGAAGATTTGATGTGGCGGAGGGTCTTGGATATGAGTCAGGAGCGATAATATTGCGCAAGGGTGAAGGCGTGTCGTTCAATATCCCTGCGATCCAGGAGCGGGATTCCATTACAATCGATGTCAGGACAGTCCCGACTCATCCGGTTGAGGACAAGGGTCTTGTTTTCTCATTTGAGGTTGATGGTGAAACCGTTGCCCGCGACATCCATTATGAGACAAAGGGGCGTAGCGAGGAATGGAAGGAAAACGTGTTGAGGAATCAAGCGGTCAGGAAAGTCCGGGTCCGGAATGACGGCAGGGGCCGTAAACTGACCCTGGTCCCGGAGACGGAAGGAATCATCCTGGATCAGGTCCTGATATTCTGACCTGTGAATATATGACAAGGGCCGTCCTGAACTGAGGTTCCCGACGGCCCTTGGATTTACTTAACGGTTGGCTTCCTGGATCTGGGACAGCATCGAGGCGTTGAAACTGTGCTGAGACAGGAGGTTCTCGACGGTGAGGTGCATGCGGTAGCGCCAGTAGTGCATCGGGTTGGCCGGGACGTTGATGATCTCCTCCTTGGGATTCTCACGGCGTAGGTCGCTGCTCATCGACAGCCAGTCCTGAAGCGGCAGGATGCACAGCATCGATGGACTCGCAAGCTGCAGGTCCACGATCTTCTGGCATATCCACGGCTCGGCATACCATGGAGCGGCACCGCCTTCATGCAGCACGTTGTTGTAATATTTCTGCGCCAGGTCATGGTCGCTCTCCCACCACTCGCGGATGCCGCCCATGTCGTGGGTCGACGTGGTGCAGACGGAGTAGTACGGGTAATGCCATGTGTCGCCGAACTGGGCATTGGGATCCTTGGGCATGCGCTGTATCTCAAGCGACAGGATCTCCAGCTGGTGCATCACTGCCGGAACGCAGTCGGGAATCATTCCCAAGTCCTCGCCGCAGGCCAGCATCGAGGTGGAATCCAGCAGCGGCGGCAATTTCCACATTGCTTTGCCGTACCAGAAGTCGTTGTGGCGGTGGTAGAAGAAGTCGTTGTAAAGACGGTTGAAACACCATTTGGCGTAATCCGACAGGATACGGAACTGATAGGTGTACTGAGCCGCGATACGCGGGTGGTAATGGCCTTTCTGATACGGGTCCTCGATGAAGAGGACATCGTCGATCATGCCCAGCAGCGCGTTCTTGATGCGGTCGTGCTTCTCGTCCGCAGGCAGCCCGGCGAAGTATTCCTCGACTTTCTGCTGGGTGTTTACGAAAGGCTTCAGGCAGTAACGGTCGCCGCCCACACGGTCCAGATAGGTCTCCCTGACCTCGTCCTTGTACGGGCCGAAGAAGTCATCCATCATCCATTCCAGCATCAGCGGGTTGGTCTGGAGGTCGACATCGATCCAGAAGTCGTAGTTGTTGCGCAGTTCCTCGGAACTGAACGGCAGGGCCGGGTTGAAGTACCCCAGCAGGCCATGCACGGCGTCCAGCGGAATCTGCCAGATGCGGAAGAACCCTAAGATATGGTCGATGCGGTATGCGTCGAAATACTCCGACATCTTGCGGAAACGGTCCTTCCACCACTGGAATCCGTCGGCGGCCATCTTGTCCCAGTTGTAGGTGGGGAATCCCCAGTTCTGGCCCAGGACGGAGAAGTCATCCGGCGGAGCACCCGCGGAGGTATCCATGTTGAACAGTTCGGGATTGCACCAGGCATCGACGCTGAACCGGCTGATGCCGATGGGAATGTCGCCCTTCAGAACCACACCCTGCGAGTGCGCGTAGTCGCGCGCCATACGCAGCTGACGGTCCAGATGGAACTGCAGGAAGAAGTAATAATCGGTGTCCGGACGGTGTCGGTTGATGAAATCCTCCATCCGCGCCGGGTCGAAAACGGCATTGTCACCCCATTTGGTGTTGTCGGGGGTATGGTTCATGTCACGCAGCGCGCACCATACGGAATAGGGTTTCAGCCAGTAGGAGTTGTGGTCCACGAAGTCGCGGTATTCAGGCGATGCGGCCGTGCGGGCGAAGTCCTGGGCGAACACCTCGTGCAGGTATTCATGCTTGGTCTTGTTGACAAGCTCGTAGTCGATCTTGTCCAGCGCGTTCAGGGCCTTGCGCTGCTCCTCGAAGTAGGCCATGCGCTCCGCGCTTTCCAGCCGGCCCACTTCTTCCAGCCGAAGGTACATGGGATGAAGGGCGAAGATTGAGTTGGCGCGGTAGGGGTATGAGTCCACCCATGTGTTCAGCATAGTGGTGTCGTTGATGGGGAGGATCTGCAGCACGTTCTGTCCCGTGGCATGGCACCAGTCCACCATCTTCTTGATGTCGATGAAGTCGCCGACTCCGAAGTCCTCCTCGCTGCGGATGGAGAATACGGGAATGGCTGTCCCGGCACCTTTCCACTGCTCCTTGGGATTGGCGAAACGTGTGCCGTCGATCACGATCTGCTGGTCGAAGCTCTCCGGCACGATGCCGAATATGCGGTTGCCCATGGCCTCCCAGCCCACGCATTCGTTGTCTTTGTTCAGGATTACGAACTTATACTCGAACGGAGGATCGAGACGGTCGAACGGGATGTTTACTTCCCATACGGGGAAGTGGGCGTCGTTCAGGCGGATGCCCTTGGTGGGGTCCCAGTTGCCGAGCAGGTCGCCCTCGCCGCAGATGGCCAGTGTCTCGTCGGGCATGATCATGGGGGCCTCCACGCGCATGTTGACGGTGCCTGGAAGTGATTTCAGCGGCTGGTCGCGGTGCGAGCGGCGCAGTATTCCCTTGGTGAACGCCGACGAGTAGAAAGGCTTGTCCACAGGCATGTCATGCCATGAGTCGAAGATGACGCACGAACGGATTCCCGACCCGGCCACATAGCGGTGGGGCTCGCCCCATTCAAAACGCCATGCGCGCTCCGGAGCCTTCACCACGAACCAATAGCTGAAGTCCTCGGGGTCGAAGCTCAGGTCCAGCGTTACCTGCCATGTGTCGGGACTGGTGAGCTTCATCTCTACCGCCTTGGCGGGGTCGCCGTTGCCCAGCTCAGGGATATCGCCGCACAGGTAGAGGCTTTCGCCCCATACCGTGCGGTAATTGATGTTGAAAACGATTTTCATAAGGTTATTGAAATTTAAAGTTAATCTAACCAGTTATTGGGTTATCCTCATCCGGGTTATCCGCATTTGGACGTGCCGCAGGTGGTGCATATCAGGCAACCCTCCTGATATACTAACGTTTCAGCACCGCATTTCGGACATTTCTGCCCCTTCGCCACGGCCCCGACGGGCATATATTTCTTCAGCGCGCGCTCCACGCCCATCTTCCAGGTGTTGATGCTGGTGGAGTCCAGTTCCAGGCCGCCCACCAGTTTCAGCACCTGCTCTATGGGCATTCCGTAACGCAGGACGCCTGAGATCAGTTTGGCGTAGTTCCAGAACTCAGGGTTGAACTTCTCGCTCAGACCCTCGATGGTGGTCTTGTAGCCACGCTTGTTGATGAACTGGAAGTCGTAGCGCTTAGTGCCGTTGGCGTCGACGGTCTTGATTATCTTGCCGTGGCTTACGCTCTTTGGACAGAATATGCCGTCCTCGTCGTCGGCCAGACCTGTGAAGATCTCGTACGGCTTGCCGTCCACCAGTCCGACGAAAGCGATCCACTTCTCCTTGTTGTTCTGGAAACGCACCACATCGGCCTCCAGTTCGGCGGGACGCTTCATTATCGTCTCGGGCGAAGCGATGAGGTGCATGGGGTGCTTCTCCGGCTTGACGGACTCCAAAACGTTGTTGCGCGAGCCGTCGCGGTAGACGGTGCATCCCTTGCAACCGGCCTTCCATGCCTCCACATACAGGCGGTTCACCAGTTCCTCGCTGACGTCGGCGGGCAGATTGATGGTGACGCTGATGCTGTGGTCCACCCATTTCTGGATGGCGCCCTGCATACGCACCTTGGCCAGCCAGTCGATGTCGTTGGCGGTAGCCTTGTAGTACGGCGAGCGTGCCACCAGCTCGTCGATCTCCTCGGCGGTCATGTGGTCCTTCTTCTCGATGCCGTTGATGCGCATCCATTCCAGGAAGTTGTGGTGGTAGACTATGAATTCCTCGTATGCCTCGCCGGTCTCGTCCACGAAGTCCACGCGTACGTCCACGTCGCTTGGGTTGATCTTGCGGCGGCGTTTGTAGACAGGCATGAACACAGGCTCGATGCCTGAGGTGGTGCGTGTCATGATGGAGGTGGTGCCGGTGGGGGCGATTGTCAGGCAGGCTATGTTGCGGCGTCCCACCCGGGTCATGCGCTCGTACAGGGCCGGGTCCGCCTCGCGGATACGCTGGATATAGGGATTGTTCTCCTCCCGCTTGGCGTCGTAGATCTCGAAGGCACCGCGTTCCTCGGCCATGCCGACCGACGCGCGGTAGTAGGCCAGCGCCAGCTCGCGGTGCACGCTGACGGAGAAGGCCGTGGCCTCGTCCGATCCGTAACGCAGTCCCAGGGCCGCCAGCATATCGCCCTCGCCCGTGGTGCCGGCGCCTGTGCGTCGTCCCTTCAGCGTCTTGGCGCGGATCTTCTTCCACAGGTTCAGCTCGGCCTCCTTGACCTCGGCGGTCTCGGGGTCTTCCTGGATCTTGGCGATGATGGTGTCGATCTTCTCCATCTCCAGGTCGATGATGTCGTCCAGGACGCGCTGGGTCTTGCCCACATGCTCGCGGAACAGGTCGAAGTCGAACTCAGCCTGCGGGGTGAAGGGGTTGCGGACGTAGCTGAAGAGGTTTATGGCCACCAGACGGCAGCTGTCGTAGGGACACAGGGGAATCTCGCCGCAGGGGTTGGTGGAGACGGTCTCGAATCCAAGGTCGGCGTAGCAGTCAGGAACGGACTCACGGAGGATCGTGTCCCAGAACAGGACGCCGGGCTCGGCCGATTTCCATGCGTTGTGGGTGATCTTGTTCCACAGCGCGGCCGCGTCGATGTCCCTGGTGATGCGGGGATTGTCGGAGACAATCGGGAACTGCTGGGTATAGGGACGACCCTGGGTCGCCGCCTCCATGAACGCGTCATCGATCTTGACCGATACGTTGGCTCCGGTCACCTTGCCTTGTTCCATCTTGGCGTCGATGAAGTCCTCGGCGTCAGGATGCTTGATGGAGACGCTCATCATCAGCGCGCCTCGACGGCCGTCCTGCGCCACCTCGCGCGTGGAGTTGGAGTAGCGCTCCATGAAGGGTACAAGTCCGGTCGAGGTCAGGGCGGAGTTCTTGACGGGAGTGCCCTTGGGACGTATGTGCGACAGGTCGTGGCCCACGCCCCCGCGGCGTTTCATCAGCTGCACCTGCTCCTCGTCGATGCGGATGATGCCTCCGTACGAGTCGGGATGTCCGTCCAGGCCGATGACGAAGCAGTTGGATAACGAGCCTACCTGCAGGTTGTTGCCGATGCCGGCCATGGGCGAGCCCTGGGGAACGACATATCTGAAACGGTCAAGAAGACCGAATACCTCCTCCTCCGACATGGGGTTGGGGTATTTCGCCTCGATGCGGGCTATCTCGCCTGCTATGCGGTGGTGCATGTCGGTGGGGGTGAGCTCGTAGATGTTGCCGTCGGAATCCTTCAGGGCATACTTGCTGACCCATACGCGGGCCGCGAGCTCGTCGCCGTTGAAATACTTCAGCGAGGCCTCGTATGCCTCCTGATAGCTATAAGTGGGTTGTTCAGTCTGCATTTGGTTTAGTAGTTGCTTAGTTTGTGGAACGGCCGTTTGGCCTAACCGTTCAAACTGCAAATTTAATCATTTTCCCGCAGACTTTGAACATTATTTTCAGAATGGCTGAGAATATAATTGGTCAAAATGGAGCGTGAAAAGTATAAACAAATGAATTATGCTTATTTTTTTTAGTATGAATGTTGCCGTTTGGGTAAAATTGACTAATTTTGTATCTTCATCGCTTACAATCTTAGATAGACATTGCATATATGAAGACAGGATACCATTATAGACTGGATCTGCCGGATTCGCTGGCGAAAATACTTGAGGAGGATTTCTGGATCTCGGAAGATGTGGACCCCACCATGTTCAAATACATCACCGAGCCGGTGAAATTCGAAGCCACCACCTGGATAATAGTCACCAAGGGGGAGGCCCGCGGCGACATAAACCTGATATCGCACAACATCAAGGCTCCAAGCCTTGTGATAGTCCGTGGCAACCATATCCTCCAGCCGTCGTACATCAGTCCTGATTTCCGTGCCACAGTCATAGTGATGTCCAAGCGTTTCCGCGAGAATGTGTTCATGTTCATCAACAACACTCCGATCTACTCGCTCTCGTCGCGGCATCCGGTGGCTCCGATCCAGCCTGAGGATCTGCCTGAATACCTGCAGTTCTTCAAGGAGATACATAAGGTGCTGAATATGTACGACAATCCCTACGCCTCGCAGGTGCTGCTGTTCCGCATGGTAAGCTTTATATTCCAGACAGTCTACAAGTGCTATGAGCCGTTCAAGGAGGAGATCGTGACGCGGCAGGGGCGTCTGTCGGACCAGTTCCTGGCCCTGGCGCAGGAGAACTTCCGCACGGAGCGGTTTCTGGAGTTCTACGCCAACAAGATGGAGGTGTCGCCCAAGCACCTGTCGCGTACGGTCAAGGCACAGACCGGCTACACTGCGGTGGAATGGATCGAGCGGTTCGTTATACTGGAGGCCAAGGTATTGCTGAAATCCTCCAACCTCAACATCCAGGAGATCGCGGCCGAACTGAAGTTCCCCACGCAGTCCTTCTTCGGCAAATACTTCAAGAAGTTCACCGGCATGTCCCCCCGTGACTTCCGCAATTCGTAGACAGTCGTCTTCCCAGCTCTGCGGCACGAGGAAGTTAATCGAGATTGTCGAACTGCGCCTTGATGAGTTAAAGGCTGTCCGCATAGAAAAAGTGCTTTATCGAACTTTGCAAAAGTACGGTAAAGCACTCTATGGGGAAAGTCGCGGTTTATAACTGCCAAACGGGATAACTGAAAACCTTGGATTCGGCTTTTCGTTTATACCAGACTGTTAATCCGACAGCCAAAAGTATGCTGATGAGGCGTGCAATATTAGAGATAAGGCCTCCGGCAGCATTCTCTGTACCCTCCATATCGAAAATAAACCATGCGAGATTCATAAGTATATGTAATCCGATGGGAACCCAGAGATTGAAATTCCACTCAGTGTACATCCAGCTGAAATAGAGTGCCCCTATAAATGTCACGCTAAAAGCGAACAGTGATGAAACCATATCGTGCCCCTGATAAAGATGCAGAGAACCGAAGTAGAGTGCAGGCAGTAAAACAGCCCAGAAAAATCCGGTTTTTGCATAACGGAAAAGCAATCCGAACATAAACGCACGACACACAAGTTCCTCGGTAAATCCGGCAATGATACATTTATGGTAAATTCTAAATATCGAGACGTCGGTGGCAAACTTACCGAAAATCGGGAATATGACATATAGAGGCAATACACAGGCAAGCGCTATCCCAAATCCTTTCAGGATGTTGCTGTTCAATCCAAGGAAAGTGAATATTGCTTTAGGCTTGATTACAACAGTTGTAAATAGAAACACCGCAAAGGTAAGCAGCAACGCCCTTATAGTCTGGCCTAACGCAGAAGTCCTTGGAATTTCAAAATAATCAATCACAATACTTGTGTTGCGCCATATGAAATGGATTATTACACCAGTGAAGACAGCATATAATATTTTAGCTGTTTTTGATTTGAGTATAAGCATAAGTAGAACCGTTTTCTATTAACGCGAGTTCGGGATAACGAAATCCAACCGGGCGACATTACAGTTAGGCATGCATTATCGGGCGGCCAGTCATTAGTCGCCTGATTTTTAAACCGGTGGGGTTTATCGCCAGAGGACGAGCCGCCCGTTTGAGTCGGGCACCTCGTAGTCGAAATTGACTTCCGGCTTTGTGGAGAAGAAGCAATACGCACCCAATGCCGCAAGCAGGTTCATGATGAAATTGTGGACGCTGCGGTGGCGTGAACGCACCAGCTGGGCCACGTTCTTGAGCATGTCGTTTATTGACTCGACGATGCTTCTCTTACGTAGCATTATCTTGTCGTAAAGCGGCATGAGGCCTGTTTCATATTCGAGCGCAGGCCGGTCACGATATGCACCCCGTTGTCCCACAGATGCCCGAAAAGCGATTGCGAGATATATCCCTTGTCGGCGTACGGCTTGCCGGACACCTTGTCTGTCAGCGTGTCAATGACTGACTCCCCGCGGTCGTCGACGTTTGCACGGGTGAGGACGAAGTTCACAAGTTCCCCCTTCTCGCTACACAGAAGATGGAGTCTGAAGCCTGCGTACCACCCCATGGTGCTTTTGCCCTTGGCCGCTATGCCTTTGAATACCTTCATGTTGAATTCACGCTTATTGTGTGCCACAGGAATGCAGGTACTGTCAACGAGACTGATGCCGGTGCATTCTCCCAAACAGGCAAGACGGAGGAACATTGCCAGCGCCACGAAACAACGCGGCATGATTTCCACAAAACGATTGTACGAGAACCGGCGTGGGAACAGATGCTTCCACTGTCCGCACACGCATGACAGATAATAATGCTTGAGGTTGCGGTAGGTGTTGAGGTGGAAGCAGATCGGAATCGTGATGACCTCCGCGTCGGACATCATGCGCTTCCGGCACCGTTTCGGGGCCTCAGGAGAGGACGGAAGGGTGTTTTTTGCCATCTCGACTTCAAATTCTTTGCAAAAATCATCCGCAATACAGAAAATTTCAGTAACTTTACTCTCGGTAATCATGATTCAGTATTTATTGTTAGCCACCTCTAAATTACTAAATATCAATGATATTACCAAAAGAATCGGCAACTTTTTCAAGCTGCCGATTCAACTTTTTTAGGGTATCTCTTATCCCGAACTCGCGTTAATAGGTGGAAGTGTGCCGTGTCCGCACCAAACACGGTGCTGTCAATTTTTCCGCAATGCGCAAGTATGCGTTGGAAATGCTTAAAAAAACAAGACGACAAACTCAGTCTTAAGCGAAGACGCAAGAAATGTGGCCGTAATATTGACTATCTACTCAAGGTTTTTAAGGAAAGTTAAATCTCATGCGCCAGCCCTGTGTTAAAAGACGGTAGCAACGGCGCGAGCCTATTGCTTGCGGAGCTTGAGCCTGACGTCCTGGCATTTGTCGATGAAGACGAGGCCGCCGATGATCAGTACGCAGCCCAGGTAGCCCAGGAGGTAGATCTTCTCGCCCAGGAAGAAGTAGCCGGCCACCATCGTGACGATGGGCTGCAGGTACAGGTAGTTGTTGCCGGTGACGGGTCCCAGGTACTTCAGCACCTCGTTCCAGATCAGGTATGCGCCGAGCGAGCATACCAGCACCAGGAACAGGAAGTTCATTATGTAATGAATGTTCGACAACCCCCACAGCAGGTGCAGATGCATCGGTTCCTTCTGGAGCAGCAACAGCGGGGCCGCTGTAATGACTCCGTAGAAGAACATCTTGCGCGAGATGAACATACTGGAGTAGAACGGCAGCAGCCGCTTGATGGCGATTGAGTATATGGCCCAGCAGAGGGCCGCGGACAATGCCAGTAAGTCGCCGGTTGGGCGGATCTCAACCGTCTCGCCATGGCTGAAGATGATGCAAGCCACGCCTGCGAAGGCGATGGCCGAGCCGATCAGTGTCACGGCCTTGAGCTTCTGTCTGAACAGCGCCGCCACAAGGAAGGTGGTGAAGATGGGGGATATGGAAGCCAGCAACGACACATTGGCCGTGGTGGTGAGCTGCAGCGCGTAATTCTCGGTGATGAAGTACAGCGATCCGGAGCAGATGCCCGACAGTGCCAGCGTCATCTCGTCGCGCCAGCTGTTGGACAGGATCTTGCGGCATGTGAAGATGAGCAGGACGAGGTAGGCTGCGGAGAAACGGTAGACATATGTCTCGACGGGGGTGAATCCTCCGGTGTTCATCAGTACTTTGGTGCAAAGGAACGACGTGCCCCATGCCGAGACGGTGATGAGGGCTCCGATGTGTGCCAGAAGCAATGCGTGCTTCTTTTTCAATGGTGTTTTCAGTGCCATAACTGTGTGTTGGCTGATTTAAGGTTGGCCTATTACTGACCGTAACGCAAAGTTAGCAAAAAATCGCGAAATATTATCAACGTTGCGATAAAAAAATATTTCATTCCGATTTCACGGCTATTTTTTGGAAAAGTGGCGGCTTGTGATTATTTTTGTGCCTAAAATCAAACAAACGACGTAGCAATAGCTAAACCTTAATAAATAATAAAATATCAGAGAAACATGGCAAAAGTAAAACCGTTCAAAGGTGTCCGTCCCCCCAAGGCGATGGTGGAGGAGGTTGCGAGCCGTCCGTACGATGTATTGAATTCGGCAGAGGCACGCGCCGAGGCCGAGGGCAATCCCAAGAGCCTGTATCACATCATCAAGCCCGAGATCGATTTCGAGCCCGGGACCGACGAGCATGACCCCCGCGTGTACGACAAGGCCGTGGAGAACTTCCACAAGTTCCAGGAGAACGGATGGCTTGTACAGGACGACAAGGAGTGTTACTATCTCTACGCCCAGACCATGGATGGCCGTACCCAGTATGGTTTCGTGGTTGGCGCATGGGTTCCCGACTACATGGAGGGCCGTATCAAGAAGCATGAGCTGACCCGCCGCGACAAGGAGGAGGACCGCATGAAGCACGTGCGCTGCAACAACGCCAACATCGAGCCGGTATTCTTCGCTTTCCCCGACAACGAGGCTTTGCAGCAGATAATCGACACCGTATCGGCCAAGGAGCCGGAGTATGATTTCGTGGCTCCCGACAGTTTCGGCCACACGCTGTGGGTTATCGATGACCCCGACATGATACAGCGTATCACCGAGGAGTTCGCCAAGATTCCGAACATGTATATAGCCGACGGTCACCACCGTTCCGCCGCCGCAGCGCTGGTAGGCGCCGAGAAGGCCAAGAACAATCCCGCACACCGTGGCGACGAGGAGTATAACTTCTTCATGGCCGTTGCGTTCCCCGCGTCGCACCTGCGCATCATCGACTACAACCGCGTGGTGAAGGACCTGAACGGAATGACTCCCGCCGAGTTCCTGAAGGAACTGGAGAAGAACTTCATCGTGGAGGACAAGGGTACCGAGGTATACCATCCGTCGGGACTGCACAACTTCGCGCTGTACCTGGACGGCCGCTGGTATTCGCTGACCGCTAAGGAAGGCACCTACGACGACAACGATCCGATCGGAGTCCTGGACGTGACCGTATCCAGCAACCTGATCCTGCGCGATCTGCTGGGCATCACCGACCTGCGTTCCGACAAGCGCATTGACTTCGTCGGCGGTATCCGCGGCCTGGAGGAACTGAAGCGTCGCGTGGACTCCGGCGAGATGGCCCTGGCACTGGCGCTGTATCCCGTCACGATGAAGCAGCTGATGGACATAGCCGACACCGGCAACATCATGCCTCCCAAGACAACCTGGTTCGAGCCTAAACTGCGCTCCGGACTCATAATACATAAACTGGATTGAAAAAGCATAAAATACTGACAGTGATATTGATGACGCTCGCGGGACTTGCCGTTCCGCGGGCGTCAGCCTGTACTTCGGCCATAATCGGAGCCGAATTGAATCCCTCGGGACGCCCGATTCTGTGGAAGCACCGCGACACCAGCACCATCGACAACAAGGTGGAATATGTTCCGGCCAGGGGGAACGAGATGGGCTATGTGGCCCTGTTCAACGCCGGCGACAAGGAACTGAAGGAGGCCTGGATGGGGATGAACGACGCCGGGTTCGCAGTGATGAACACCGCATCCTACAACATCAAGGATGACAAGGTTCCCGACAAGCAGATGGACAAGGAGGGAATCGTGATGACCAAGGCGCTGAAGACCTGCCGCACGGTCGATGACTTCGCACGGCTGCTGGAGACATATCCGCGTCCCATCGGCGTGGAGGCGAATTTCGGAGTAATCGACGCAACCGGCAACGGGGCGTACTTCGAGACAAACAACCATTCCTACGAACGGTACGATTTGAAGGACACTCCGGGCCATATGCTGGTGCGAGCCAACTACAGCCATTCGGGACGTAGCGACGAAGGCTACGGGTACGTCCGCGAGGCCAACGCCGAGTGTCTGCTCATACCGTATGCCGACGAACACTCCGTCACTCCTGAAGTGCTGACAGAGGTGCTGAGCCGTTCCTTCTACCACGACTTGAACAAACGCGATTATTCTGAGGGACCGGACCGCTGGGTCGTGGACCAGGATTTCATACCGCGTTTCAAGTCTACGGCCACTGTGGCGATCGAGGGATGCCGACCTGTTGAATCGGCCACACAGGTGACACCGGAGTTTGTCGCCGATGAATATATAATGTGGACGGGACTCGGCTATCCTCCGGTTTCTGAGATACGGGCGGTCCGTAACCGTGCCGACGGGGTGGACGAAGACCTTCGCGGTACGTTGCCCAACGGACACTCGCCGCTGTCGGAGGAGGCCAAGCGTAAGCGCAGCGAGGTGTTCGGACTTCACAGGGACAACGGCGACCGATACATAGACATGCCATTGCTGTACAACGAGCAGGGAACAGGTTACGCCCAGCGGGTACGCAGGCAGAACCATGCCACCTATGTGCGTGAGAAGGCAGTGCGGGACGGGCGAAAGAACGATGACTGAGACCGACTGCATATTCCGTATGCCCGCAGGCAGTTTCGGCCGCGAGATAATGCGGCGGTTCGCTCCGTGGTGGATGTGGGGCGGAGTGGCGTTGGCTGTGGCAGGTGTGGCGGCGGCATTCATCCTGAGGGATGTCCGATGGGCCATATTGGGCTTCATGGTCCTGCTGATAATGCTTCCGACGGCACTGGCGATTTGCTACTATAACCACGCCTTGTGCCGCGAGTGTTTCGTCAACGTGCTGCCGCATACTGTCGCTGTGGAGGACGGCAAACTGGAGGTGACGTTGCTGGAGAGGCAGGAACCGGATACACAGGCGGAGGGTGCCTACCGTTGCCTGCGGCGCGAGACGTTCGGAGCGGATTGCGTCGCCGGATGGTCGATCAGGGATAAGGCCGGGTTTGTGGAACTCAGGGATAAGAAGAGGGGGTTCCTCTGGGTGCCCCTGGATATCGATAAATTTGACGATATTGCTGATTTTGCAAGGAATTCCCACGGGAAACACGGGAAAGATGATTGAACCGACTTATGAGGATACTGAAGGATAGCAATAAGAAATATTGCTTCATAATGGATATGGAGGTCCGAGACTACGAGCTGGACTGCGAGCAGATAGTTAACAACGCGAACTATCTGCATTACATGGAGCATACGCGCCACAAGTTCTGCTCGGACGCAGGGATGTCGTTCATCCAGATGCACAACAACGGCATAGACGCTGTGGTGCGTAAGATCGAGGTGGAGTACAAGACGTCGTTGCGTGGAGGCGACTCCTTCATCAGCTGCCTGCGTCTGGAGCGCAAGGGACCGCGGTTCATATTCCATCAGGACATTATCCGCTCGGACGGTGAGGTCTGCGCGGAAGGACTGGTGACCGTGGTGGTTCTGAAGGACGGCAAACTGTCGCGTGGCGATGATCTTGCGGCAGTATTCTCCAAATATATCCGCTGATGACCGAGCGGGAACTCCTGATAAGCAAGGTCGGTATCGCGCTGACTCCTGGGATGACGGCGGAGGTGGTGCGAGCCATGGTCGATGTGGATTATGACTATGGCGATTTCTTCAAGCCCGGGATGGGAGAACTGTTGACGCGCATAGGAGCCGGTCATGGACTGCGTTTCGATCCGGCGGCACGTCAGACGGCTCTGGAACGCGCCCGGAAGGAAGTGGATTTCATGGAGCGTCACCATATCCGGGGGCTGTTCCTGGGCGACGAGGACTATCCAGTCCTGCTGCGTGAACTGCATGACGCTCCGGTGATGCTGTATGTCCTGGGTGAGGCGGACTTGGATCCACGGTTCGCCTTGGCGATAGTCGGAACACGAAGGGCCACGGCGTACGGTGTCAATTTCGTGGATTCGTTGGTACAGGATCTGGCGGTATATTATCCTGACCTGCTGATAGTGAGCGGCCTGGCGTACGGTATCGATGCATCGGCGCACAAGGCGGCGTTGAAATACGGTCTTCCTACGGTGGCGGTTGTGGCGCATGGCCTGGACCGTATATATCCTGCCCAGCACCGCAATCTTGCCAAGGAGATTGTGGAGAGGGGAGGGGCCATAGTCTCGCAGTATCCCACAGGCACGGAACCGTATCAACGTAATTTCCTGGAACGCAACCGGATTATAGCCGGATTGAGCGGTGCTACGTTTGTCGCCGAATCGGAGATCAAGGGCGGCGCTATGAGCACAGCCAACCAGGCGTTTGTCAACAACCGAGAGGTGCTGGCGTTGCCCGGACGGGTGACGGACCAGATCAGCAGCGGATGCAATCTGCTGATCAGCCAGGACAAGGCGCATCTGGTTACATGTGCCGCGGATGTGGCGCAGGTCACGGGTTGGCCTCCAGGTGTCATGAAGAGCGTGCCCAGGCAGCGCAACCTGTTCCCGGAACTGCATGGAGTACCCGCTGAGATTTACGCACATCTCAAGCATGAGGCCAGACCGTTAAGCATCGACGAACTCCATCAGCGCGTCAAGGTGAACATGAAGGACCTCATGGCCGATCTGACGGAGATGGAGTTCGACGGGATAGTCAATAAGCTGCCCGGAGCCAGATATGAGCTGGCATAGGGGCTGCCGGGATGATTGTCAAAGTTCGGAGAAACGGTCCAGAACGGTGCGGACCAGTTGGTTGAGACGCGGCTTGTAGTCGGTGTTGGCCTTGTTGGCGCGTCGTTCGGCGATGATGCAGCATACTGTCATGGCGCGATGTCCCAGCATAAGGCTGAGGCCCTGCAGGCACGCTGACTCCATCTCGAAGTTGGTGACGGGACGCCCGTTGTAGCGGAACGACTCGATCTTGGCGTTCAGGTCGGGATCCTTGAGCTTCAGCCTCACCTGGCGTCCCTGGGGAGCATAGAATCCCACGGCGGCGATGGTATAGCCACGGTGCATGTCGTCGCGTCCGATTGCCTCGACTAGTTCGTGGTTGGCGTTGGCCACATATGGCGCCGGCCATGTCTTGTCCCAGCCGGTATGCTTCACGAACTCACACTCGAAGTCCAGATCGCAGACCTTGTCGCGGTCAGCGTAGAAGTTCAGTATGCCGTCGAATCCTATACCCTTCTCGGCGATAACGTAGTCGCCCAGATGCAGGTCCTCCTGCAGCGAGCCTGATGTCCCGATGCGTACTATGTTGAGAGTGCGGTGTTCGGGACGGACGGTGCGGGTCTTGAAGTCAACGTTTGCCAGGGCATCGAGCTCGGTCACGACAATCTCGATGTTGTCGGGGCCGATGCCGTGGCTGATGCACATCACAGGCTTGCCCTTGTAGGTGCCCCCGATGGCGTGAAACTCGCGGGAGTGTACATCATAGTCGATCGAGTCGAAATATGATGCCACCATGTCGACGCGGCCGGGGTCGCCAACGAAGATGATGTTGTCGCGAAGTTGGTCGGGACGCAGATGGATGTGGAAGGCGCTTCCGTCGCCGTTGATGATGAGTTCGGAGGGAGGTATTACATGGTTCTTGTCCATAGTATCTTCATTTTGGGTTATTCGGGAGAATCGGGCATCGAAGCGCTCGGAATTGTCAGACTGTTAGGAGAAATCGGAGGCAATCCGAGGATACCGATTCTGCTGTTATAACAACAAAATTAATGAAAATTTCCGAAAAACTTGGTAAACTCAGAAAAAATCTCTAATTTTGTACCCGCAAACGGGTTGCAGCCCATTGCATGGATAACATTTCATCCATTTTGAAAGTCCTTGGACTTTCAAATCGACCCTAGGAAAGATGCCGGAGCGGTCGAACGGGACGGTCTCGAAAACCGTTGTACCCTTACGGGTACCCAGGGTTCGAATCCCTGTCTTTCCGCGAATAAATATTGCAAACCCGCTGTAAATCAAATGTTTACAGCGGGTTTAATTTTTGATACATACAAAATCTCATACAAATTATAGGAGAAACCTAATCCCATACAGAGTAGTCGGTATCATAAGAAATCAGCCCAACGGGTAAAGGTTTCTTCGAATGTCAGGAGGGAAAATAAAGTTTCCCGATATTTTTCTAACGACACCCGCCGGGCAGATTTCATCTACATACTTTGCCCCCCCACATCGGATATTTCGTCTTATGCCCATCTACCCTGTTTGTTCGGCTTTCATTATCCGACAATGCTGTCATGGTACTTTCTCACGTTCCATTTTAGGTCATCTGCTTTTGTCGGGGATGTTTTCACCTTGCCATTTTTGTCGTGTATGGACATAGCCCGATTATCTGAATTTTGCTAAGTATCTGAAATTTCGAGGTATTCTGTTTGTTGGGCTTTGTGGTCAAAAATAAAGTCATAGATTTTTTTGAAGAAAAGTGTTCCGAATTTCTTTGTGTCTCATAGAACCTTCCTAATTTTGCAGAGTCTCACGAAGACACACAGAGTATGGCCATACTCCATATTGCCTTTATCGCACTTCGCTGCCTTTAATGCCCCACGTTGCCTTTAGCGAACTTTTCCCAAAAATTTAATAGCACACCAATATGGAGTTACAAGTATTATTATCCAAGCCGGTGTGGCAGATGACAGGGGAAGAGCTATTGTTTCTCTCCCGGCAGACAGCCAACACCGACAGCCATCCCGACTCTGTTAAAGAGATTCCGACCGAGAAGAGATATGTTTACGGTATTGCCGGGCTATGCGAGATTTTCGGTTGCAGCAAACCTACCGCTATCCGTATCAAGAAAAGCGGTAGGATAGACAAGGCCATAACACAGGTAGGCCGAAAGATAGTGATTGACGTAGAGCTTGCATTGCAGCTTGCCTCATCCAAACCCAAACCGAACAAACGACATTAACCGGAAGACAGCATCGGAAATGGCGATTCATTTCCGACTGCCGGAGTTGCGCCAACGCTTGAATGCTTAGGCGCGGCTCCCGGCAACTGTCAGTATTAATACTGAAAGACAATGTTCAGCAATCATAACAAATGGCCTCACAGACCGTTAGCCGCAGGATGTGGATTGGTTGAGGAGGATAACATATACGACACGAACAATTCTGCCAGACCGACAGCGGCACCTTCTTTCCCTCTTGATATATTTCCGGAGACAATCCGCAATATTATTGAGTCGCTCAATGAATACGAGAATTACAACATCGACTTCACGGCGGCCTCTTTCCTCACGGTCTTCGCCGCAGCTATGGGGAACACATGGTCTGTCCGTTTCATGACCGGGTGGGTCAGCCGCCCAATAATATATATGGTGTTGGTCGGATCGCCGAGCTGCGGCAAGACTCCACCGCTCCAACAGGCAGTCATGCCCTTGTTAAAACTGGACGGTGAATACGACCACATTTACTGCAAGGAGATGGCAGCGTACCGCAGGTGGGAGCGAATGTCGGCAAGACAGCGCGAGAAACAGTCCTTGCCGGAGGAAATGAATTTGCCCCAAAGGAAATGCCATGTAGTTGTCGATTCCACTGTCGAAGCACTTATCGGCGCATTGCGCGACAATCCGAAGGGAGTACTGATTTACAAGGACGAGATAGATAGCCTCCTGTCCAATTTCAACCGCTACAACGGTTCGGACGAAGGATATTTCCTCAGCCTGTTCAGCGGAACCCCATTCAAGTACAGCAGAAAGTCGAACAACGAACACATCTTCCTCTCCAACCCATATTGTTCGATAATCGGCTCCACGCAGCCCGGTCGGCTCAGTGAACAGTTCGGAGGCAAACGTATGATGAGCGGTTTTTCCTCGCGCTTCCTGAAAGTCTATCCCGAAATCAGGGAAATGCCGTCGTGGAACGACACCGCCATGCCCGATGGTATTCTTGAGGAATGGGAACGTATCATACGGAAAGTTGCCGGTATTAATCCGCCCACTTGCCAAGAGGGAAAAGCAAACTCAATCGAGCTTCCTTTTTCCCTTGCGGCGAAGCGCAGAGTCATCCGCTGGAAAGATGAGATTAACAACAAGATATATTCTGACAGCGAATCTGATGCGGTCAGGGCGTTATGTGGCAAACTGGAAACCTATCTCATCCGGTTCTGCCTGATTATTCAAATCATGCGCGGCGTATGTGGAGAATCTGATATGGAAGGAATAGACCCTGGAACAGCTGAAAACGCCATCATGCTGACAGAGTACTTCCGCAATATGGAGAACAGGATAGCACCGGAGATAGACACTGGAATACTTGACAGCAGATTCACCGGATTACTTACCGGCCTCCGGGATTCATTTTCGACATCCGACGCTGTAACGGAAGCCCTCAAACTGGGAATCTCCGAATCATCGGTCAAGAGATTTCTCCGGGATGGAGGACGCGGCTTCATAAGAAAAGAAGCCCACGGTCGCTATCGCAAAATCTGAACCTCCTGCTGACACTTTGAAATTTTGACACTATGACATTTTCCAAAGAAGCCAAAAGCGGTTTGGAAGCTTGCGTCATGCGACATTCCGAGGGTGACAAACCTTGCTGTGCAAGATATGCCGCTTGTGTCCACAACGGCAATCCCGCCTCCCCACAGGTGAGGGTTACGACCGCTCGAAACTCGCAGTCTTATGATTCGACGAATTATAAATTGTAGGTTTATGAGGGAATGAATCATTGTTCATCGCTCAATGATTCATGCGCCAACGTGTTATGTGGCATTAATCATGTGTCGATTTCAATCTGGCAATGAGCAATAGGCAATGCATAATAACCCATTGAGCATTTTTCATTCATCATATCATATGTTTAAGCAGTCAACAGAGTATCACATCAAGATATAATCGCATTAATACATCATTACACAAATTCATTATTGCATAAAGACAATATCACTATGCCGGATAATAAAACCATTACCATAAAAGTCCGTGTTGACTCGCAGACACTTGCAGCCATGCAGTCAAGAGCCGACATATACACCAAAGGCAATCTCAGCGCATTTATACGTTGTGCAGCCCTCAGTTATAGCGAGGAGCAGACTGCCATTAGAGACAATCATCAACTGTCGGCGTTGCTTAACACCGCAATCAAGCAGATTGGCAGGTTAGGGACCAATACCAATCAGATTGTGAAACACATCAATGAGCAACAGAAACTCTTTCCCTATTCGCTGAGAGCGGCGGATCTTCTTCCTTTCAGTCAGCATAGCGAGGGCATTGAAAAGATAAAGCAGATGCTTACCTATCTGTATAATATGATAAACTCCAAGAAATGATAGTCAAGAAACTCAGCGACGTTTCCGGTGGAGGCTTTCCCGGCGCACGCTATAATGAGATGAAGGTAGCGGCAGGAGTGGCGCGACTCATGGCGATGGAGAATGTCAGCGAGACGCTTCGCCACAATGTCGAGACTCTTCATCGCTTTGGGCTCGATGCCTCGGCAGAAGTAGAGCGGTATCTGAAAGACCGTTCTCAGACTTATGGTAACACGAAGACAACCCGTTTCCAGTTCCATGTTTCGGCATCGGTCAAAGGGCGTGTGATGTCGCCGGAAGAACTTACCGACTTCGCCCGTGAGCTTATGGCCGGTATGGGCTATGCCCGACAGCCGTATTTCGTGTACGCCCACCATGATACGGACAACAATCATGTCCATATCCTCTCGACCAGAATAGAGTCCAACGGCTTCCCCATTTCCGACCATCAGGACAGGCGCAGGCTGAATGAGTGCGCCAACCGCATCCTATCCTCGGACATCCGCAAAGACCTTGACCATATTTTCAGCTATGACTATGAGACGGAAGGTCAGTTCGCCAACATCGTCAAGGCGCATGGATACAAGATAGAGAAATCGCTCGACGGATACCGCCTTTTCAAATGCGGAGGCGATGCCGGAAACGTTGCGATAGGCGACATTCTCAATCGTATCACCAAAGATAGCAGAAAGCGCAAAGACCGCGCCACGCAGCTCCGCGCCATAATCCGGAAATACAAGGCCGAGATTGCGGATGGAAAACGTCAAAGTGTCGATAATGTCAAAGTGTCAAGGGGTAGGAAGAAACAGCCTGTCAAGGCAAAAATCAATACCGAGATCCGCAAGGTACTCGACAAACACGGAAAGCCGCTGAGCGAGAAAAACTGTCAGCGCATACAGGCTCTCGTTGATGTTCTTAAGACCAAGTTTGGTATCGACATCAGTTTTCAAAAGGATAAGAACGGCAGGGTCAGGGGCTACAGCCTCATCGACCATGCCGGGAAGATCGCCTTCGATGGAAGCAAGATAATGAAGCTGTCAGAGCTAATCGACTTCGCAACTAAACAGGAGCGCAAACCCTCGCCGCTTGATATTTATCGAGAGTTACTCACCATGGAAATCGGCACCGATGGTCGGAATGACTATATGCGTATCCACACAAAAGGAGGCCATACCTATGGCAAGTCAATATCGCCAAGACAATATACCTGGTATATGGGAGCAAAAGGAGATGAACGTGAAGATGTTGGGCTGACAATCGCCGCCACCATATTCTCTGAAGAGATACTGACTGAGTACCTGAAACGATATCCTCTGCATGACCCACTCGACAGGATAAAGGATGTGACAGCTGTCAAGCTACGCAACGGCAACTACGGCTTCCGCATAACATTGGCTGACGACTATACACCTCTTATAGAAATGAACCGGGAAGAAACAGCCCGTTTTCTCTCGCTTCAATCCGATGCCGGATCCAAACATGATTTCCTGCTCGCCCTTGCTGTCAATCATCTGACCCATACCGACGCAGTGGCAGTCAAGGAAAGAATAAGACAGCAGACCCGGGAACTGACAAAAGTCCGCATCATCCCTCCCCGTCCTCAGGACTATACGCCTGATATAGCAAGAGTCTTCGCTGCCACCCTCGCCAATGCTTTATCTTCCCTCAATGTCCGTTCAGGTGTATCCGGCCACAACCGGGAGCATGAAGTCGGCCACCGGACGAAGTATGACGATATGGATGAGCGTCAATCCGGAACCAGAATGTCAATGTAAAGCAACGCAATATAGGCATGGAATTTCTGCCTGTCGATAAATTCTCGGCACTTCATACCCTATGTTCCAGAATATTTCGCTAATTTTGCAAATAGACTCACGCCGTGCGTCTTCCAAGAGAGGAAGCGAGGCGGGAGGCAATTAAAATAAAAGGCGTTTACTACGCTTCATTTCTTGGCACATCTAAAGTGTACCAGCATTTCAAACCAGTCAAGAATGAAGATGTTATAAGCGCCCACGGGTATGTCTATACCTATCCGGGCTCATTCTGTGCCTTTATCGGCATGGGATGGGTTTGGGGTATTATTCATATCGGCGTGGGTTTCTGTAACACTCATTCACTGGTTAAGGAATTGGTACCTCCGAGATGTGCGAATGGGAGCAATGGTACAGATACCCACCCTTTTTTGTTTCACCCGTCGCAGAGGGGTATTGGCGACATTTGTTCAAGCGAGTAAATAATACTTGCCGGTACCATGAACAAGACAGAACTTGCTCGAAAGATACAAGCCCTTGACGGTTTGAGCAACGAGGAGAAAACCGCGTTGCTCGAACTCATACGAGCTCATAAGAAATATGGTCTTGTATGGGAGGAAAAGCCCGAAGATATCGAAGAACGCCTTCGGGAAGACCTACCTGTCCTCGTCGAGCGCAACGATGATAGAGTCCACCCGATAATATCGGACAATCCTGACGCACCTAACCACATCATAATAGAGGGCGACAACCTCGCTGCCCTCACCGAGCTATCCTACACCCACGCGGGTAAAATCGACGTAATCTATATAGATCCGCCTTATAATCGTGGTGAGAACGATTTCAAATATAATGATACTTATATTGACAAAGATAATCCTTTTAAGCATTCTCTTTGGCTTAATTTTATGAGTAAACGCTTAAAAGCGGCAAAAGCCCTTTTAAGCGATACAGGTATTGTTATCATTCACATTGACGAGCACGAATATAATGCTCTCTATCTGTTGCTTGATGAAATATTTTCAAGTCAGAATAATTTGGGTTCTATCATATGGAATAAGATGAATCCAAAAGGAGATGCCAAAGGTGTTGCCTCGATGCACGAGTACATCGTAATATTCGCAAAATGTAAAGACTTATTCCTTTCGCAAGAAGGAACTTTGATACGACAAAAACCAAATGCCGAAAAGATTCTTGCTAAAGCTCGTTCTTTATTTTCTAAATTAGGCAAACGAGCTATCCCTGATGAAATAAAAAAGGCTGTCGCTCCTTTCGGATATAGCAAAGAGATTCTTAAAGATTTTGAAGTTTTGTACGATTTAGATCTTATCAATAAAGAATTTCAAAATTGGTTAGCAGCATCGACTTTTGGCAAAGGGGAAAAAGCATATAAATTTATTTCTCCATGTGGTAGGGTTTTCCGTTCCGTATCAATGGCATGGCCAAACAAGGATACAGCCCCCGAAGACTATTGGATTCCGTTACGACACCCTATAACAGGTGAAGAATGTCCCATCCCGTCAAAAGGTTGGCGAAATCCGCCATTAACAATGGAGCGACTTCTTGGGTTTTCTAACGTTTATGAAGTCGCAGGCCTTACTATCAAAGGAGAAATTGTATTCTCTCGAAAAAAGAATGGCACCCTCAATATACCAGAACGCATTTATTATTTGGACGAAAATATGTCCGAAAATGTGCCCTCTATATATAACGATGGTTCAAGCGATGACACACTACTTAAAAATCTTAATATTTCGTTTGAATATCCAAAGACAGTGTCTGTTGCGTCTTATTTATTGAAAAACATACACCCTAATGCTCGTTTAATCGTTGATTTTTTCGCGGGTTCTGGAACTACGCTCCATGCAATTATGTCGTTAAACGCCGAAGATGGGAATAATCGCACAGGAATCCTATGCACGAATAACGAAAACCATATTTGCGAAGATACTACATACAAACGCAATGCACAGGTTATACAGGGTTATCAAAGTGGTAAAACCGAATTTATTGCCGGACTTTCCGACAACAACCTTCGCTATTATCGTACGGAGTTTTTGCCGCGTGAACGCTCGGTCAAAAATATGCGCGAACTCGTTCAGGCTTCCACCGGCCTGCTCTGCATCAAAAACGACCTTTATGTGGAAGCCCCGTTTGGCGGCAGAACAATGAATCCGAAGTATGCCCGCTATTTTGAGCATGGCGGCAAGCGTATGCTCGTAATTTACGAGGAAAGGGCAATACCATTCATCGCCGACATAATCAAGACAATGCCGGATGGTGAGAAAGTCAAGGTGTATGTTTTCTCGCATGGCAGCTATGCCTATGATGATGAGTTTGCAGAAGTCGCTGACCGAGTTGAGCTTTGCGCTCTGCCGCAAGCCATCTACGACGCTTACCAAAAAGTGCTCCCGAAGCGTAAGCCCAAATTTTTCGTCGAGGAGCTTGTGGAGGAAATAATAGAAACAGAAGAAACTGAAATTGGCGGTCTTTTTGCCGCTGACCCGGAAGGAGGCGACGAATGAAACAGATACACTATCAGCAAAAAGCCGTTGACGAGCTTGTAAACAAAACTATCGACTTGCTCGGTCTGCGCGGCAACCGCCACACCCTCGTGTTCAAGTCACCAACCGGCTCGGGCAAAACAGTGATGGCATCTGAAATGCTCATGAGGCTCAATCAGGAATTGGCTGAACGTCCCGATGCGCCTTTCACCGAAGTATCTTATATTTGGATTGCTCCAAATAAACTGCACGAGCAGAGCTACTTCAAGATGAAGAATTATTTCACTGAGAATTGCGCCCTGCGACCTGTCATATACGATGAACTCGACCACTCCACCGACGGCTACATCAAGCCGGGCGAAATACTCTTTGTGAATTGGGAGAGCATCAACAAGGATAAGAACCTGATGGTGCGCGAAACCGAAAACTCGGCCTCGCTCTATGATATTACCCGCCGTACACAAGACGATAACGGCATACCTATCGTGCTTGTGATTGACGAGGAGCACATGTTTGGCGGCAAAAATGCCAAGAAGTCAGAAAAAGTACTCGCTACTATTCAGCCAAAGGTTGAAATCCGAGTGTCGGCAACACCGCAGACTAATGGCGAGCAGCATGTAAATGTGCCTCGCGAAAAGGTCATTGAAGAAGAAATGATTAAGGAAAACATCGTCCTTAATCCGGCTCTTGACTTCAAGGACCCTCACGGCTCGCTCAATCAGCATCTTATTTGGCTTGCCATGCAAAAGCGTGAAGAACTCGCCAAAGCCTATAAGGATATTGGCGTTGACATCAATCCGCTTTTGCTTATTCAGCTTCCCAACGATACGAGCGAAGCGCTCACTGCCGACGATACAAAGGTAAAGGACGAGATTATTGCCACGCTCGATGCCTACGGAGTAAACACAGCCAACGGCAAGCTCGCTATATGGCTGTCGGGAGAGAAAACTGACAATCTCGATATGATAGATCGCCCGAACGACCTCACTGAAGTATTGCTTTTCAAACAGGCTATCGCACTCGGTTGGGATTGCCCCCGTGCAGCGGTGCTTCTCATCTTCCGTAAGATTGAGAGCTTCCAGTTCTCGGCGCAGACCGTTGGTCGCATCCTCCGTATGCCGGAGCAGAAGTATTACACCGACCAACGGCTCAATCAAGGATACGTTTACACGAACCTCTCGAAAGATATTATCGAAATCGTCAAAGACGATATGGATTATCTCGCTAAATCTGTCGAGGCCAAACGTCGCGAGGGAATCACCAACATTGTCCTCGATTCGGAGTACAGCGAAAGATTATCGACCGACCGCAACCGTCTCGGTACGGACTTCAAGGAAGTTCTGAAAAACACCTTTAAGTCGGAATGGGGATTATCTTCCGGCCAGTTGTCGCTCTTTACCGAAGATATGCTTTTCGGTGAAGAAGACACCGACGTCGAGCCGGTAGATGTGTCAAGTGAAACTTATCACAACCGTCAGGCAGCCATCAATCAGCGAGGCATCAATTTCAATGTCAAAAACGTTAGTACCGACATTGTCAAAGACCTTGATATGACCGGCGAAGTCGGCACTCGTATCGTTGAGAGTAAAGCCACATATATAAACAATGTTGCCGACTTAACGGCTATGTATCTTGCTTTCTGCAAACGGCTTCTCGGCAACGACTACGAACAGCGCAGCGTCAAGACGCTTGGCGGTGCCCTCAAAGAAGTTATGGAAGAACTCTTTGAGGTGTTTGAGTATGATACAATGAAGATTATCCTCTCTAATGATAATGTGCATCATAACCGCCCGAAGTTCGAGCGTCTTATAGCAAAAGCCATTCAGAAATACACCGAGAAGCTGCGTTTGCGTCAGGCTGCTGCCAAACGACGCGCCTTCAAGCACTACGACTGGGTGGTACCTGCGGAACGTGCATACCCCGTTGATACTTTCAGCGAGCAGCCGCAGATTGACTACCACGCGCTACTGCCGTTCATGGAATACAAGAGTGCGTCTACCGTTGAACACGCCTTTGCGAGCTTCCTTGAATCTCAAAGCAACGCGATTGAGTGGTGGTACAAGAACGGCGACCAGGGCAAAGCCCATTACGCCATTGGCTACACCAACTCTCTCGGCGAAAAGGCTCTGTTCTATGTTGACTTCATTATCCGCACTTACAGCGGCGATATTTTCCTTTTCGACACGAAAACGGAAAACAGCGACCCCGAAGCTCCGTACAAGCATAATGCCCTTTGGGAGTATATGCAGCTTCCCGAAAACAAGGGCAAGAAGCTGCACGGCGGTATCATTATACCCGATGACTTCGGCAACTGGGTATATTCTCCGGCACCGCTCGACGTGAAACTCGGCACCTCCGACAATACAAACTGGGATATATTCGACCCGCAACAATACATCTAACCTATGGCAAAAGGATTAGACCAAAAGTTCCTACATTACGGTATTCGTAAAGAAGACCTCGACCTTATCGAAGCCCTTTGCGAAAAGCACCATATCGACTTCGACTGGTTAAGCGAAGATATTCTCCGCAAATATCACGCAGCCAAAGTTGATAAAATCGAAATGCTCGACAGCGACGCCGAGAAGATTATCAGCGACGCTATTCAACAACTCCGTCCGCAATGATAATCAAGAACATTAAAATCCGCAACTATAAGACCTACCTCTCGCTCGACCTTGACTTGGCGGTGCAGAGCGACCGCCCCATTATTCTTATCGGCGGTATGAACGGCGGCGGTAAAACCACCTTGTTCGAGGCTATCTGCGGAGCGTTGTACGGCCTTAAAATCAAGGACAAAGACCACTTCAAGGAACTGCTTAATAATGGCGCGGTCGGCACCGTCAAGCCTGAAATATCCCTCGAACTCACCTTTGAGGGGCTTGTGCTCGGTCAGAAGAAGAAGTACATATTGAAGCGCACCTATATTCTCAACCCAAGCGATATGCCGGTTGAGAGCGTTTCGCTCAATATGGACGGCACTCCATTTGTCTACGGCACGGCAACGCCTATGGCGATCCGCGCCGAACAGGAACAGCAGGTCAACAAGATTATAAAAGCCAACCTGCCACAAGAACTCTCTAAATACTTCCTTTTCGATGCCATGCAGTCGAGCGAACTTCTCAAAGAGAACGTGTTCGCTCAAATCATCAAGGAGAATATCGAGAGCGTTATGGGTTTCAACAAATACTTGCAGCTCAAACGGGCCGCACAGCACGTTCAGCAAGAATGGGCAGCTCGCCGCCTTGAAGCTCAACAGGAACAGGACGAATATAATTCGCTCGTCGCTCAAAAGACCGACCTCGAAACGCAGCAGCAGGTCAACCTTGCGGAACAGGATAAATGCTACAAGCTAATTGTGGCTATGCAAGAAAGCTACGATACAGCCAAAGAGGGTGTGAAGAACGACGCTGAAACCCAGCGTAGGATTGATGGACTGGAAACGAGCATCACCGAAACCAACGAACTTGCCACTCGTTACAACTCGCAACTCAAATCTGTGGTTGACACTCTAGAACTTAACGTTTTCTTCCCAAAACTCGCCGAGGGTATAACCCCGGAGGTCGACGAGATTTTGCGGCAAAAGAAAGCACTCTCTCAAGAGCAAGAGGGGCTTCTCTCCCTTGAACAAATCAAGGAAGTTACCGCAAAAATCATCTCCTATATGAAAAGCAAAGTCCTGTGTCCGCAGGACGTGGACGCTGACGAAATCATAAATTACGTTCAGCGCACACAGAAGCAGCTCGAAAGTGTAGACAGGTATTCTTTCCTCGATGATTCGGAACTCGAAGCGTTGCAAGATCTCATTAAAGCCAATGCCGTTAATGAGTTTATCGCACTCGACCGACTGCATAAAGATGTGGAAACCCGCCTTGATCTGCTCGAAAATCAGACAAGGCAGGTCAATATTCTTCGCGGCAGTCTTATCGGCGGCAACGCTACTATCATCAAGGAATTTGAGGAAGCCAAACAAAAGCTTGAAGTTCTCAAAAAAGAATACACTGACCGAGAGGGTGCTATCAAGAAACTTGAACGCCAAATCCACAACATTGACGTTCAGATTCAGCAAGAGCCTGACATAAAATATGACACGCTCGTTGCTCTGCGACCGTTCTTCGACGATGTTGTTAACTCGCTGCTTCGCCGCAAGAAAGAAAAGATTGAGGAAGATATGCGCGAACAGCTTAACAAGTTGCTCATATCTTACAGGGGTTATATTTCTCGCGTCGAGCTCTCGGATTCGATGCAAGACTTCAACATCAAACTATTCCACAAGGCCGGTAATGAAATCTCGCTCAATCAGCTTAACGCCGCTTCAAAGCAGATTTTCATTCAGGTGCTTCTCAAAGTGCTGCGCAACCTTGGCGACTACAATCCACCCGTGATGATTGATACCGTGATGGGAGTGCTCGACGAGGAAAGCCGCGACGTGCTTATGGAGGAATACTTTCCTTCGCTCGCCGACCAGACTATCCTTCTATGCACCACATCGGAAATCCGCAAGGACAGCGACTATAAGAAAATTGCCGGATTCGTGTCGCGCTCATATACATTGAAGCGCAATATCGAGGCACAAAATACCACCGTCGAGGACGGTTTATAGTACTCCCGAATTTCAGACCGGCGGAGCGCGGTTTTAAGTCAAGGATAAGC
>ERZ827108.485-NODE-485-length-67275-cov-3.793201_pt1 | contig 67275 bp, 69 predicted proteins | sample MGYA00519921_ERZ827108 | MGnify/ENA primary metagenome ERZ827108 (study PRJEB31778, sample SAMEA3449258) | human gut metagenome | biome: human gut; feature: human-associated habitat; material: faeces | place: United Kingdom | collected 2010/2012 ... | reverse complement strand
GCCTGCCGCACCTGATGCAGAAACAGCCTGCATATATCGGTACCGATATATGCAGGCTGTCTTTATTTTCTGACAAGGTATTTTTTCATATCGACGGCACATGCGATAAGAATTATAAGTCCTTTAATTATATACTGCATGTTCGCATCTATTCCGAGGAAGGTAAGCGCAACGAATATTATGCGAAGAAGCACTACGCCGATTATTACGCCTCTGATGCTTCCGATACCTCCGACGAAGGATACGCCTCCTATAACGCACGCCGCAATCGCATCGAGCTCGTAATTAAGTCCCGTGGCGGCGGAGTTTGAGGCTATACGCGCGGATTCGATAAATCCCGTAAGCCCGTACATTATTCCCGCGAGAACGAATACAAGGATTATCGTTCTTGTGACGTTTACGCCGGATACGTTTGCGGCTTCGGGATTCGACCCGACCGCAAACATATTTTTTCCGAATGTGGTCTTGTTCCATATAAACCACATTATGACCGTCAGAATTATCGCATACCATACATAGTTCGGAATCGGAGTTGATCCGATAGAGAGAAAGCTGCCCGCAATAAAATTCGTATACGATGTATCAAGCCCCGAAAGAGACTGACCGTTATTGCCTCCTATCATGAGGTACATAAGAAGCGCGCCGTATACAATAAGCTGAGTTGCCAGAGTGACTATGAACGGATGAAGGTTGAATTTGGCGGTGCAGAACCCGTTTATAAAGCCGAATACGGCACCTATCGCCACCGCAATCAGCAGAACGACCCAGACGGGAAGCGCTCCTATATTCGGAAACATCTTGTTTGCATATGAAGATGCCTGAAGCAGAGAAGCCGAAACCACGGCTACAAGCCCGACGATTCTTCCTGCCGAAAGGTCCGTTCCGGTAAGGATTATACATCCCGCGATTCCGAGCGCGATCGGAAGATTTGCAGCTGAAAGCGATATTATATTTACGATCGACGGAACCGATAAAAACTTAGGCGTCGAAAATCCGATGATGATTATCGCGGCGATCATAAAAATATAAAGTGAATTGTTTATCAAAAATTCTTTCCCGAAAGATAATTTTTCTTTCCGGCTTTTTGCCCGGAAATCCTGAAGCTTTCCGGAAAGTCCTATTTTCTTTTTCACGTGAATCTCCTGATGCATTTTCGGCTGAACCGGATTTTTGAGATGCGGAGCTTAATTACTCGAAGCATTCCGCAAAGTCAGACGTATTTGGCGGATAACTCCATTATTTCTTCCTGCGTTGTCTGTCCCGGAAGCTCTCCCGCGGCACGTCCGCCGGACATTACGAGTATGCGGTCGCATACTCCGAGCAGCTCCGGCATTTCGGAAGATACCATAATAACGCTTTTTCCGCTCGCGGCAAGATCGATTATCAGCTGATATATTTCGTATTTCGCACCCACATCGATGCCTCGCGTCGGCTCGTCGAGGAGCAGTATCTCGGGCTTTGTAAGCAGCCACCTTCCAAGGATGACCTTCTGCTGATTTCCTCCGGAAAGTGTCCGTATTTTCGTTTTTAGGGACGAAGTTTTTATTTTCATCGAGCGCACAGCCCACATCGTATCGCTTTTCATTTTCGACGAGTTTAAAAATATCCCGCCGCTTCGGTAATTCTTGAGATTTGATATCGTGGTGTTTGCGATAATATCCAGAATCCCGAAAATTCCCGTCGCGCGGCGTTCTTCCGTCAGAAGAGCAAATCCGTTCTGAATAGCCTGACGGCTCGAACGGTTGTCGGCCCTTCTTCCGTGAACGGTCACGGTGCCGCTTTTCTTTTTCGCAATGCCGAATATCGTTTCGAGCAGTTCGCTTCTTCCGGCTCCGGCAAGCCCGGCGATCCCGAGAATCTCGCCCTCTCTGAGAGAAAAGGAAACATCCTTTACGTTCGAGTATGCGCCGCTGAGATTTTTCACATTTATAATTTCCTTGCCGGGAGTGTTTGACTTCGGAGGAAATCTGTTTGTGAGCTCTCGCCCGACCATAAGCTTTATTATTTTGTCCGTGGTCAGCTCCGACGCCTCCTCCGTGGCAACGTATTTTCCGTCACGCATCACCGTGACATCGTCCGAAATTTTCAGTATCTCTTCCATCTTGTGGGATATATATATTATACCCGCACCGCGCTTCTTCAGAAGATCTATTATTCTGAAAAGATGCTCTGCCTCCGTTTCGGTGAGAGACGATGTCGGCTCGTCAAAAACAATTATTTTTGAGTTGTAGGAAACCGCTTTTGCGATTTCCACCATCTGACGCTTTGACACGGATAAGCGCGACATGACCGTATGAGGATCTTCATCTATTCCGAGATTGTCAAATATTTTCATTGTCTCTTCGTACATCTTTTTTTCGGAGATAACAAATCCGAGAGTTGTGGGATAACGTCCGAGCCATAAATTATCCGTGATGTTCCGTTTCAGCGCCTGATTCAGCTCCTGATGCACCATGGCAACACCGTTTTCGAGCGCATCCTTTGAATTTCTGAATTGGACTTTTTTACCCTCGAGAAAAATTTCTCCGCTGTCGGCATGATAAATCCCGAAAAGACATTTCATCAGCGTGGATTTTCCGGCACCGTTTTCGCCCATCAGCGCATGAACCGTCCCGCGGCGCACCTTCAGCGAAACATCATCAAGCGCACGGACGCCGGGGAAACTTTTCGAAATGTTCTTCATTTCAAGCAGTATATCGTTCATTTTTATCTCCGTTTCACCGCCGCGCTATTCTCCGAGATATTTTGAATACGAGATTCTTATTTTGGCTACTCCACTGTCAACATGATAATTTTCGGTGTTGCTCATTATGCTTTTACCCTCGATCCCGTTTGACGCGAGATGGGAAAGCGCCGCCGCCATTCCGTCGGCATCCTGCTTTATCGTTCCGGTCATTTTCTCGTCGGCGATATATTGACGTGCCGCATCGGTCGCGTCAACTCCGAAAACGGGTATCATCTTTCCGCTTCCCGTGTTGTATCCGGCTCCGTTGAGAGCGGAGATCGCCCCCTCCGCCATGCCGTCATTGTTGCATATAACTGCCTCTATCATGTTCTTGTTTGATTCGTTGTATGCAGTGAGCGCCGTAGTCATATATTCGTTTGCCGCCTGCGCCGACCATTTGCCCTGCTGATCCACGAGGTATTTGTTGGCGTTGGACGGGTCGTAGAATTTCAGCTTGCCTTTCCCGGACTCTTCGAGGACACGGTTTGCATCTTCGACAGAATACTGCGTTCTGTATATTGCCTCGTTGTTTCCCTCTTCTCCTTTGAAGAGAATATACGATATTTCACCGTCTCCGTTAAGATCAACCTTGTCGAAATTCTCGGCAATGTATTCGCCGATCATTTCTCCCTGAAGGTGCCCGGCCTCTGCGGCATCGGTTCCGACAAACGCACATTTTTCATAGCTTTTCACAACATCGTCAGAAACCTCGCGGTTGAAGAATATAACGGGAATCCCCGCATTCTTCGCCAAGGACACTATACCGTTTGCGGCATCGTTCGAGCCGGTATTAACGATATTTACCACAATCACCTTCGCACCCTTTGTTATCGCTGTCTGAACCTGCTCGGTCTGCGTCGTCTGATTGCTGTTTGAATCGTAATCCTGATAACTGATATTCTTTTCGCTGAAAGCCTTGTTAAGCGCCGATCTTACGCTTGTTATATAGGTGTCGCTGTAGGTGTAATAAAAAACATGAACATCGGCTGATTTTTTTCCTCCGGCACACGCTGTAAAAAGTGTGAGCGAGAGAACCACCGCCGCTGTAAATAACGCTTTTCTTTTCATAAAGCCTCCGGTTTATTGATAATTGTTTCCGAACGCTTGTCCGGTTTTTCACAAATATATTTTTCACGGAATTTCAATATTTATACGAAACAAAAAGGCGCGCACTTTATCGGTGACGCGCCTTTTGAATATTCGAAATGATCACAGTGCCTTTTTTCGCTTCCTTTTTTTGAGTTTTCCCGTTATCAAAAATCCGATCGCCGAAACAACTGCCGAAATAATAAATATACTCAGCCAAAACGTGCTTTCCGCGGACAAAATAAATTTTGCGATTTCACGGTATCCTCCGAGCATGAAAATGCAGAAGAGTACATATACCGAGAAAACAGAAGCGGCAAGAAGTGAAGAAGCGAAGAAAAACGAATACGATGCACGCGAGACGTTTTTTCTGTTTATTATTATCAGAAGGAAAAGCGAAAATGCCGCAATCAGCAGAAGCGCTGCTTTGGTGTATTCCGAAAGAATAAACGATACCAATGAAAATGAAAGCGTCCCATCCTGAGGCGATAATTTGTTGATAGAATTGCAGATCATCTTTTTCGCTGCGGAGAGATCACGCTTTGTGACACGGTATCCTGTCTGCTCATATATATTATCTTCATTTTCTTTTACGAATTTTATTATCTCCTCCGCAGCACCGTCACTGCTGAACGTCCCGTCTGTCAAACGCTTTACCTGTTCCTTCAGAAGAGTGTTTATAAATTTTTCGGTATCGGGGGATGACAGAAGCTGCCGTATATCGTTTTCGTTGATCCCGTATTTCTGAATTTTCTTTATGTCCGACGATTCGAGTATCGCCGCCGGCAGATACGAATTTTCGGATATGACCGAGCCGCCCTCCGTGAAATCCCGAGCAGACGTCAGTTTATCGATGTTTTCGTCTTTGAATGCGATTCTTACGGATTCGGATAATATAAGCGCGGCGGAAGATGTAAAAATCAGAGTGCACAGGAGCACCGAAAAAAACACCCGGATCACCGTCTTGAACGGATGCACATATTTTTCTTTTTCATCTGATTTTTCCGTGTGCCCGAGAGAAAGACTTTGATCTTCGGTGTCTTCTCGGTCGGTGTCCTCTCCTGTTTTGCCCGCGCCTTTATCGGGCGAAATCCGGATATCCGCGTCCGGCGTCTCCGGTTCATCTGTTACGGGAAGAGTATCGGGGTATTGCACGCCGTGCAATTCTGTGCAATCATCCTCCGCACGATTTTCCGCCGGCCCGGAACGCATCCGATTATCCGGGGTCATCGAGTTTTCTTTTTCAGAATCCGAATACATTTTGTTTTCTCCTTATCTTTTTTATTCCGGTACGATTTCTGCGATTCAATTGTATCATATACGGATATATTATAATATCAAAAAGTGTCGCCTAATCGCCATCAATAAAATTTGTACGGCGGCTGAATGCGAGAATGCCAACATTTTATTAACAAAATATAAATTTCCATTCATAATAACGAAATGACTGTCGATAATAATAGCAGAGCACGCAAGAGCGTACTCGATTAATATAGATTAACCCGTAAAAGAAATAAGAACGGAGATTTTGAAAAAATGGCATCTAATAAGACTCTTGTCCCCGAAGCAAAGGCAGCGCTCGATCAGTTTAAAATGGAGGCTGCAAGCGAAGTAGGCGTAAACCTCAAGCAGGGATACAACGGTGAACTCACATCCCGTCAGGCCGGCTCTATCGGCGGTCAGATGGTAAAGAAGATGGTTGAGAAGTACGAGAACGAGATCAAGGCTTCCAAATAACCTCTCCTACGCACAATTCATTTGAAGAAAAACGCCGGTTATCCGGCGTTTTTCTTTGGTAAAAAATATTATTATTTTTCCCGAAGCGGTTGAAATAAGAGGCTCTTTATGATAAAATATTCGATAAAGTAATTTTTACAGGGAAAGCGGAAATAATGGAAGTACGTCGTATTCCGACCTACGGCATGGCATCAAACTGTTATGTTATCTCCGACGGCCGCGAGTCTGCGGTCATTGACCCGTCCGCCAAGCTCGAATACATTACGGCAGCGCTTGCCGATGCCGGAACGAAGTTGAAATACATCCTCCTTACTCACGGGCATTTCGACCATATAAAATCGCTCACAAAGCTTCGTGAGGCGACCGGAGCCGAGGTGTGTGTCCATGCGGACGATGACGAAATGCTCTCCGATTCGGATAAGAACGCATACAGCCTTTTCAACGCGGGAACGCAGGATGCCGAAAGCGCCGATATATTACTTCATGACGGCGACAGGCTGAAAATAGGCAGCGCAGCTGTCACCGTAATACATACGCCCGGTCATTCCAAGGGCTCCGTGTGCTATCAGACGGGACACAATCTGTTTACCGGAGATACGCTTTTCCTCGACTCCGTGGGAAGAACGGACTTCTACGGATCGAGCGCCGAAGCGCTTTCTCATTCGCTGAAACGTCTTACCGATCTTCCCGGAGACTATACGGTCTATCCCGGACACGGAGAAAGCACCTCGCTTGAACGTGAAAGACAGCATAATCCTTATCTGAAATGTATCGATTGAATTGAAAGGTGAACTTTATGGATTACAACAGACTTGCGGAGCTTCTTTTTCCCGATGTTACGCTCACACCGGAGGAGATTGAAAAAAGATATCCCGAAAGAAATCTGCCCGAAGGCGCAAAGGTTACACGTCTGGCTCCGAGCCCGACGGGCTTTATGCATTTCGGAACGCTTTTTCCCGCACTGACAAACGAACGTCTTGCGCATCAGTCGGGCGGAGTATTCTTCCTCAGAATCGAAGATACGGACTCAAAAAGGGAAGTCGCCGGCGCGGAGAAGGATCTTATAGATACTCTTGCGTATTACAAAATAAACTTTGACGAAGGCGCGACCGAAAGCGGCGAGATCGGCGATTACGGTCCGTACCGCCAGAGCGAGAGAGCGGAAATTTACCACGTTTACGCAAAAAAGCTTGTCGCCGAAGGGAAAGCATACCCGTGCTTCACGACCGAGGAAGAGCTTGAAGCGCTCAACGCGATCGATAAGAAAGCCGAGATAAAGAGCAAGGATTGGAATACCGAAGCGCAGAAGCAGCATGAGCAGATGCTCAGACAGCGCGAATTTACAATAGAAGAAGTCGAAGAAAACCTGAAAAACGGCAACCCGTTTGTTTTGAGAATACTTGCTTCGGGAGACGGAGAAAAAAAGGTGTTCTGCACGGATCTTGTGCGCGGAAAGCTTGAACTTCCCGAGAATGAAGAGGACTTTGTCCTCCTGAAATCCGACGGTATTCCGACGTATCATTTCGCCCATGCGGTTGACGACCATCTCATGCGGACGACCCACGTTATCCGCGGCGAGGAATGGCTGCCGAGCCTCTCCAAGCATATTCAGCTTTTCTCGTATCTCGGATTCAAAATGCCCAAGTATCTCCACCTTTCGCAGCTCATGAAGATGGACGGTACATCGAAGAAGAAGCTTTCGAAGCGCGACAACGGCGCGGCGCTTTCCGATTATAAAGCAAGCGGATATCCTCCGGCAGCGGTGCGTGAATATGTAATGACGCTTCTCAATTCGAATTTCGAGGATTGGCGGCGCGCAAATCCGGGCGAGGATATCGACGCATTCCCGTTCTCCGTAAAGAAAATGAGCTCTTCCGGCTGCCTCTTCGATTTCGATAAGCTGAACGACGTTTCGAAAAACGTAATCTCCGCGATGAGCGCGGACGAGGTGTACAGCGGAGTCTGCGGATGGGCAAAGGAGTACGATCCGGAATTTGCCGATCTTCTTGCGGACCGCGAATTTGCTGTATCGGTCTTTTCGATCGGACGCGGCGGCAAAAAGCCCCGCAAGGACATCACAAATTGGAGCGGCATTAAAGCATACGCGGGCTTCTTCTACGATAAGTATTTCGAAATCGAAGACGCATACCCCGAGAATTTCTCCCGTGAAGACATAAGAGCGATACTCAATATGTTTATTTCCTCGTTCGATCCGTCGGATTCGCGCGACGATTGGTTTGCAAAGATCAAATCCGCAGCCGCCGCAAACGGCTTTGCCGCCGATACCAAGGAATATAAGGCAGAGCCCGAAAAATTCAAAGGAAGTATCGCGGACGTAAGTATGTTTATCCGCGTCGCGGTCACGGGAAAAGTCAATTCCCCCGATCTTTACGACGTAATGCAGATCCTCGGACGCGGCAAAGTCGAGGCAAGGATAAATTCTATGATAAAGGAGTTGTAACATGGCGGAGAAAAGTAATTTTATTCATGATTTTATAGATGAGGAGATCGCCGAAGGGAAGTACAAATACGGCGATATCCAAACACGTTTTCCCCCCGAACCCAACGGATACCCTCACATAGGACATGCCAAGGCTTTGTTTATCGATTTTTCCACCGCGGAAAAGTACGGCGGAAAATGCAATCTCCGCTTTGACGACACGAACCCCACAAAAGAAGATACCGAGTATGTCGATGCGATCAAGGAAGACATCCGCTGGCTCGGATTCGAATGGGACAAATGCTGCTACGGATCATCGTATTTCGGAATATGCTACGATTTGGCGGTAAAACTTATCAAAAAAGGACTCGCTTATGTATGCGAGCTTTCAAAGGATGAAATGCGCGAATATCGCGGCACCCTGACCGAACCCGGCAAAAACAGTCCCTACCGCGACCGCTCCGTTGAAGAAAACCTCGATTTGTTTGAGAGAATGAAAAAAGGAGAATTCAACGACGGTGAAAAGACACTGCGTGCAAAGATCGATATGACGTCTCCGAATCTGAATATGCGTGATCCGGTTATTTACAGAATAATCAAGAATATTCCGCATCACCAGACCGGTCACGAATGGTGCATCTACCCAATGTACGATTTTGCGCATCCGATACAGGATGCCGTTGAAGGAGTCACGCACTCGCTCTGCTCCCTCGAATATGAGGCTCACAGACCCCTTTACAATTGGGTCGTCGATAACTGCGAATTCGAGCACAAGCCCCGTCAGATAGAATTCGCCCGCCTGAATCTCACGAATACCGTCATGTCAAAGCGAAAGCTCCGCGAGCTTGTGGAAAACGGTCTTGTTGACGGCTGGGACGATCCCCGTATGCCCACGCTCTGCGCACTCCGCAGACGCGGATACACTCCGCAGTCGATAAAGAACTTTCTCACACGCGCGGGAATCGCAAAGACGGATTCCATGATAGATTACGCTCTTCTTGAATACTGCATCCGCGAAGAGCTTAACGAAAATGCGCCTCGCCGTATAGCGGTTCTTGATCCTGTAAAAGTGATCGTGGACAATTATCCGGAGGATAAGACCGAATTCTTTACTCTTCCGAATCACCCCGCAAAGCCCGAAATGGGGAACCGTCAGGCGGCGTTCACACGGGAGATCTACATTGACCGCGACGATTTTGCACTTGTTCCGCCGCCTAAGTTCTTCCGCCTCAAACCCGACGGAGAAGTGCGCCTTATGGGAGCGTATATCATAAAGTGCGGCAATATCGTAACCGATGCCGAGGGCAACGTGACGGAAATCCACGTCACAGCCGATCTTGAAACGGGAACGGGAATGCCCGCTGACGGACGAAAGATAAAGGGAACCGTTCATTGGGTCTCCGCTTCAAACTGCGATGATATAACCGTGATGCTTTACGATAAGCTGTTTACCGTAAAAAATCCCGACGATATCCCCGAGGACAAAACATATAAGGATTATATAAATCCCGAAAGCCTCAAAGTGCATTCGGGCGCTAAGGCAGAAAAAGGAATCCTCGAAGAAAGCGAAAAGAGTTTTCAGTTTGTCAGATGCGGATATTTCGTAAAAGATTCGAAGAATCCGTCTGTGTTCAACAGAACGGTTTCTCTCAAGGACGGATACCGCCCGGAATAATGCCCGCAATGCGCCGGGAGCCGAACAAAAACTTCGGTTCCCGGCAGCTTTTTGAGATAATAAAACTTTCGGACGCTGATATTTTTTCGATAATCGGGAAAAATAATTTTTGAAAAGAAAAATTATTTGACCGAAAAATATTGACAATTCACAGCGAATGTGATATCATATTTAGGCGCGTTAAGCAATATGATCCATTAGCTCAGTAGGTAGAGCACATGACTTTTAATCATGGTGTCCGGAGTTCGACTCTCCGATGGATCACCATTGAAGTATAATCCGAACTTTTTGTTCTTTTTCGGAACAATGTTTGGATGTACAAAAGAACACCGAGTAGAGTAATAAACTCCGCCCGGTGTTTTTCCTTCATGAAATAAGACTATCTCAACATAAATCTCCGCAAGCTCGGCAAGCGGCTGATACAGTTTAGCGGCTTCTTTTCTGTTTATGTAATAAAGAGCCGTCTGCCCGCTGCTTCTCCTGTTGATCGCGTTTGTAAGCAGAGCGGTGACCGCGTTTTCTTCCGTATATGCTCGTTACGGCATTGCTGTCTATTACAAGTGAGATCACTTCAACTTCCGCCGTGCCAACGCTCTCCGCACTTACCGAAAGCAAAAAGCTCCGGATATCCGGAGCTTTTTCGATTGAGCCGAAAAGCAGATTATTCGATTTCCGATTTGAGCGAACGGGTGAAGAGACGTGAAAGCTCTTCTCGGATGTCGGCGTTTTTGTAAAGTATATTGTATACGGCGCGGCAGATCGGTATCTCAACGCCGTATCGGTCGGCAAGCACCATCATTGCATCGGCGGTGTAGTATCCTTCCGCAAGCTGATCGTACTTTTGGCCTTTAACAAGCATTTCGCCGAACATTCTGTTGTGGCTGTATTCCGAGAAAACAGTGGCTTCATAATCGCCGAGGTGGCAGAGACCGTAAGCGGACAGTTCGTTTCCGCCCATTGCCTTTATAAGACGTGCAATTTCGCGCGTTCCGCGTGACATAAGCGCACCCTTGAGCGTGGAAAGACCGAGCCCGTCAAGCATTCCCGCCGCGATTCCGATAACATTCTTTGAAGCGGCGCCGATCTCGTTTCCGAGAAGATCCTGACCGTAGTAATATCTTATGAGATCGCTCGAAAACTCCGCTACCAAGCGGTGCTTTACATCTTCATCCTTGCTGTCGATAACCATACAGTTGGGATGCCCTTTGTAGAATTCCTGAACGTGCCCGGGACCGATCCAAACCGCGACGCGGCATGACGGATCGAGATTTTCTTCGGCAATTTCCGAAAGACGGCGTCCCGTGCCGGTTTCGATCCCTTTCATGCAGAGCACAAACGTCTGATTCTTTATTTCGTAAGGCTTGATTTCCTCGAGAAGCCCGCGGAGAGCCTGAGAACCTATCGATACGATGATCGTTTCCGCATCGGACAGCGCATCGTCAAGGGAAGTGGTGAGCGTCATTGAATCGCTTAACGAAATCAGATTGTTCTTCCGTGTTTGAAGCAATTCCTGCATCTGAGGCGCATTGCTTTTTCCGTACAGCTTTACATTGTGTCCGATACTGTCAAGATACCAGGCGATAAAAGTTCCCCATCTTCCGCAACCTATAACCGTAATATTCATATGTATAACCTGCCTTTATTCGTCTTTGCCTTCAGCGTTGAACTGCGGCATGTAGCTTTCTTTCGGAGATTCTTTCTTTCTTCTTTTACGGCTGACGGCAAGATAAACGATCATTGCAGCCGCATATACTGCCGTGTATATAAGCATAACGATAACGGATGCCGAAGCGTTTCTCGCAAAGCCGCCCCACGCAATGAACACCGTGTAGAAAATAACCGTTACTACAATAAAATGAAGCGCTACCCGAAGAGCCGTGCCGAATTTTTCCGAGGCGAGCAGAAGATTTGACGCACTTAAAGCGACGCAGAAAAGCAATATCATGTACAGGCTCTGCAGCGTCGGAATAAGTCCGGACTTTCCGGACACAAGCGCTCCCGCAGAATAGAGAACAAGAACCGCGACTGTATTGTAAATACACGCCTCGGTCAGTATTTTTTTCATTGCCGTCGAGAATTTCAACAAAAACACCCCTCAAAATCGGATATGCCGCCGATATTTTTATGCGGCCCGTGCTTTATAAACACATATTCATGATTATTATATCACATCCCGGTATAAAATTCAATCTCGGCGGGGTTATTTTTATCTAATCTAATGAATTATCGGGAATCATGACCTTTTTGCTCTGCATTTTTCCGGACACTTTTTCCGTCACGGCACGATGGGAAGAAAGAAATTCCGTAATGGCATATATGTCGATCCATATCTGATTATTGCCGTCCTTCTGGCTTTTATCGAATATGAGCTGCAGTCCGAAGTGAAGATGAGGAACGTTTATATTGTTTACGTTTTCCTTCGTGCTGTATCCGGTCATTCCGAGGTACCCGATGACCTCACCGGCATCTACGATCTTTCCCTCGTATATATCCTCATACGGATTGTCTTTTCTGAGGTGAGCATAATAATAGTATCGTTTTCCGTCAAACGAACGTATTCCGATTCGCCATCCGCCGAATCTGTTCCATCCGCAGGCTTCCACATATCCGCCTTCGACCGCGATTATCGGAGTTCCGACGGAGCCCATCAGATCGTGACCGAGATGATTGCGGCGGTAGCCGTAGCTTCTCTGCGCTCCGAAATCGTCGTAATGGCTGTAGCCGTACCCGGCGGCGATCGGTGAAAACACCCGCACACCGTATTTCGTCTCTTCCGTAAATTTGCCGTCAGAAACGGATATTTCGCGGTATTCCCCGAGCATTCCGCCGAGTACCGCACCGTAAGCTTCGAGATAATATGCGTAAAGCTTCGGATTTCCCGATATATTCGCGGCATTTTCTCCGTTTTTGATCCTTTCCGATAAATAATCGAGATCCGATTTTTTGTATCGGGAAAAATTCCCGCCGTATTTTACGCCGAGAAGCGAAAGAAGCTCGATCCATGAAATCTCATGATCGCTTCCGTGTGACGTGCAGTCGATCTTTGCCGCGTCGGACATGGCTTGAGATGTGATCCCGAAGTCCACCCACTTTATATATTTTCTTTCCTGCTCCGCACCGTATCCGGTCCCTGAGAAAAGAACGCACAGCAACATTGCGAAAAGGAGAACAAATATTCTTTTCACGATCTCCATAACAAACCTCCGGAACGATTCTGCTTTATTATTCATGTATATTTGTTGTTTTATACATTGACAACGGGTAAAGTAAAATGTATAATAATACATAAGAAAACGTGAAAAGGTATTTTTGTATGACACGACACGAAGCACGGGCGATCGTATTCACCCTTATATTCGAATCATTTTTTCGCGGCGACGAAAGCGCTGAGGAAATCTATGCGTATGAGTCCGCCGCGCGCGGTCTTTCGGGAAACGGCTACATAAGAACAACGTTTCTCGGTTCGCAGAATAACGCGGAAGAGCTCGACGCATTAATTGCCTCGTCTGCACAGAATTGGAGCATCGGCAGAATGTCCGCAACCGCAAAAGCGATACTTAGACTGGCTCTCTACGAAATGCTGTATACCGACATTCCTCCTAAAGTGTCGATAAATGAGGCGGTAGAACTTGCGAAAGAGTATTCCGACGCCGAAGAAGCTTCCTTTGTAAACGGTATACTGAACCGCATTGCAAAGGAAAAAGGAGTTATCACGACGGAAATTTGTGCGGAGGCGCCGATTTCGGACGGTGAATAAAATGCGGCAGCTTTTTATAGGCGTGGACACAAGCAATTACACGACATCTCTTGCCGCCGCCGACTCCGACGGCAAAATAATCGCAAATATAAAAAGGCTTCTCCCCGTTGCCGAGGGCGAGCGCGGACTCCGCCAGAGCGACGCGCTTTTCGCTCACACAAAAGCTTTGCCGGAGCTTATCGAAAATTTATCCGAGACAGTATCGCTCCCGGATCGCCGTATCGCAGCAGTCGGATTTTCTTCGGCTCCTCGATTTGCGAAGGGCTCGTATATGCCGTGCTTTCTTGCCGGACACTCTGCCGCAGCATCAATTGCCTGCGGTGCGAAAGCTCCGCTGTTTTCTTCGTCTCATCAGGAGGGGCATATAGCGGCGGCGCTTTATTCGGCGTCCGCTCTTTCGCTGACGGAGAGGAAATTCATTTCATTTCATGTTTCGGGCGGCACGACCGATATTCTGCTCGTTTCTCCCGACCGTGAAAGGATCATCCGAGCGGAAAGGATCGGCGGAACTCTCGATATAAACGCAGGGCAGGCAATAGACCGTGCGGGTGTTATGATGGGAATGTCTTTTCCTGCCGGAGCGCATCTTGAAAAAGCGGCTCTCGGATATGTCGGGAAAATACCGAAAGCGAAAATATGCGTGAACGGATTTGACTGCAACCTTTCCGGGCTTGAAAACAAAACCCGCGATATGTACGAAAGAAGCGGTGACGTTTCCGAAACCGCCGCGTATGTCTTTGAATTTGTTTCGCTTACGCTTTGTGCGCTTACCGAAAACTTACGGCGCGAATATCCGGATATCCCGATAGTTTACGCCGGCGGTGTAATGTCATCCGTCATAATAAGAAATCGTCTTGATTTTCCCGGGGCATATTTTGCCGCTCCGGAATTTTCATCCGACAATGCAGCAGGCTGTGCACTCTTGTGCAGAGAAAAATTCATGAGGGGGCTCTCTCCGGAGAGAGGATAAAATGGATTTCAACGAAACAGCTTCCTTCCCGTCGGCGGTCTCGGTATCGGAGCTCAATACTTTCATAAAGATGCTTCTCGAAAGCGCGCCGACTCTGAATGACGTTTATGTAAAAGGCGAGATATCGAATTTCAAGAATCATATATCGTCGGGGCACTTCTACTTCTCGCTGAAGGATAAAGACAGTCAGATAAAAGCGGTGATGTTCCGTTCAAGCGCGTCAAAGATGAAGTTCGTTCCCGAAAACGGAATGATGGTGGTGGCACACGGAAGAGTGGCATCGTATGTCAGAGACGGTCAGTATCAGCTTTACGCGGATTCGATGGAGCCGGACGGAGTGGGTGCACTTTACGTCGCTTTTGAGCAGCTTAAGCAGCGGCTCGCCGCGCAGGGCGTCTTTGCTCCGGAAAAGAAAAAGCCGCTTCCGAAGATACCCAAAACCATCGGCGTTATAACTTCGCCGACCGGAGCGGCGGTGCGCGATATAATAAATATAGCGACAAGACGCTTTCCGTTCGCAAAGATTGTGGTATATCCGGCACTCGTCCAGGGCGAAAATGCCGCATCGTCGCTGATTTCCGGAATACGTTATTTCAACGATACCGGATCGGCAGATGTTATTATAATCGGACGCGGCGGTGGAAGCATCGAGGATCTATGGGCTTTCAACGATGAAAATCTTGCAAAGAAAGTTTGCGCGTCCGAAATCCCCGTAATATCCGCGGTCGGTCACGAAACGGATTTTACGATCTGCGATTTTGCCGCCGATCTTCGCGCACCGACACCATCAGCGGCAGCCGAGCTTGCCGTTCCCGATACAGCCGAGCTCAAGCACAAGATAAATAACATTATTTCCCGTGAGAGTGCGGTGCTTCTTCAGATGCTTTCGGCGAAGCGGGAAACTCTTGCGCGGTACGAAAAATCAAGATACCTGTCATCTCCCGGGCATATGATAGACGACAGACGAATGGCGCTTGTTCTTTCATCGGAACGTCTTATGACGTCAGCCGCCCATGTGAACGAGATCAAAAAGCACGCGCTTTCCGCTCTTTCGGGAAAGCTCGAGGCGCTGAGCCCGCTTGCGGTGCTGTCGCGCGGCTACGGCGTTGTGTCGTCCGAAGAGGGGAAAGTGATAAAGGAAATAGCCGACGTTTCGGTCGGAGACAAAATAACGGTAAAAGTCAGAGACGGAGAAATATACGCAGGAGTTTCGGGGACGGTCGCCGCCGATACTTCCGTCTCAAAAAAATAACGGAGGTCTTTATGCCCGAGGATAAAATGAAATTTGAGGACGCTATGAAGCGTCTTGAAGAGATAGTAAGATTTCTCGAAGGCGGAAACGCCGATCTCGATTCTTCGCTCAGTGCATTTGAGGAAGGTGTCAGGCTGGTCAAGTTCTGCAATTCCGAGCTTGATCGTGCGGAAAAGCGTGTGAAGCTTCTTGCATTTGCATCGGACGGAAGCGTGAGCGAAACCGATATGCCCGAAATGAGCGGTGGACAGTCATGACTGATGTTAAAAATATGCTGGCATCCGATGCCGAGGATACGGAAAATTATATTAAAGGGATTTTCGAATCCGGCTTATGCGGCTCGACAAGACTGAGAGAGGCAGCCGAATACAGCCTTCTCGGAGGCGGAAAACGTATCCGCGCCGCGCTTGCCATTGAATTCTGCCGTATGTTCGGCGGAGATACGAAAAGTGCGCTTCCTTTTGCCGCAGCGATCGAAATGATTCACGCTTTTTCACTTGTACATGACGATATGCCGTGCATGGATAACGACGACATGCGTCGCGGCAAGCCTTCATGCCATAAAGCTTACGGAGAAGCCGAAGCGCTTTTGTGCGGAGACGAGCTTTTTTGCCTCGCCTTCGAAGTAATGACGATGAATTCGTATGTTCCGGATTCTACGGTGCGCAGGGCTGTCGGGGAATTTGCACGGTGTGCGGGCGCGCTCGGTATGATGGGCGGTCAGCATTACGATCTGTGCGAAAAGCCCGAAACATACGATGAGCTTGTAAAACTTCACAGGATGAAAACGGGTGCGCTCATTGCGGCTTCATGCCTGAACGGCTACTATGCAGCCGAGCCCGAGCCTTCGGAAGAGATCTGCCGTGATCTCCGTAAATACGCATACGCGCTCGGACTTGCCTTTCAGATAACCGATGATATTCTTGATGTCACATCCGACGAGCAGACTCTCGGCAAGCCAATAGGAAGCGACGAGGAAAACGGTAAAGTTACATCTCTTACGTTCCTCTCGCTTGAAGAAGCTTCAAATGAAGCCGAGCGAGTAACGGAAGAAGCAATATCCGCCATAAAGAAATATCCTTCCTCTGAGGCGCTTTGCGATTTGGCGAAATATCTTCGTTCAAGGAGCTTCTGAAAAGTGCGCATAGATAAATACCTTTATGAGAATTCTATGGCAAAGAGCAGAACCCACGCGCACAGTCTCATAATATCGGGATTGGTCCGGTGTGACGGCAGGATCGTCATGCGTCCTTCGTTTGAAGTTTCGGGAAGCGAAAAGATAGAAATCTCGGGGGATGTCTGTCCCTACGTCAGCCGCGGCGGATTAAAGCTTGAGTACGCGCTCGACGAATTCGGGATAAACCCTTCGGGAAAGACCGCCGTTGATATCGGCGCTTCAACCGGAGGCTTTACCGATGTACTTCTTCGACGCGGAGCGAAAAGAGTCTATGCACTTGATTCGGGGCACGGTCAGCTTGACGCAAAGATAGCATCCGATCCGAGAGTGGTGTCCGTCGAAGGCTTCAATGCTCGCTTTCTGACGCATTCCGATGTCGGAGAAAACGCCGATATCGCAGTCTGCGACGTCTCGTTTATTTCGCAGACATATATTCATTCGGGAGCGTTTGACATTCTTTCGGACAGCGGGGATTTTATCGGACTTATAAAGCCTCAGTTCGAAACGGAAAAGAGGTTTATCTCAAAGGGCGGCGTCGTAAAGGAACCGAAGGTGCGCATTGACGCGGTCAAAAGAGTCCTTGAATCGCTCTCGAAAACGGGATTCTTTGTACTCGGACTTATAAAATCACCGATAAAGGGCGGAGACGGAAATACCGAATATCTCGTTTGGGCTTCCCGGCGCGAAGGCACGGAGATTTCCGATGCACGGATAAGGAGGACGGTCTGTGAAGAGAATAGCAATACTGCAAAGGAGCGATAACCGTATAGATCCGAAGGCGGTGTATCCGCTTTTTGATACTCTTTCGTCTCTCGGCTGTGAAATATGTCTTCCGAAATCGGTTTATCCCGTATATTCGGGACACACGGGAACGATGTGCGGGATCGGAGATGATCTCTCGGGCGAAAATATCGATTTTATATTTGTCCTCGGCGGAGACGGATCGATCATTTCCGCCGCAAGAAAAAACGCAGCCCTGAAAATTCCGATCGTCGGAATCAATTTCGGCAAGCTCGGATATCTCGCCGAGCTTGAGGTGTCCGAGCTCGGACTTATAGAAAAGATCATCTCCGGAAAATGCGATATCGAAGAGCGTATAATGCTTGACGTTTCGGTTATACGCGGGGAAGAAGTACTGCGGACCGAATATCCTGCGCTCAACGATGTCGTGCTTTCGAACGGTCCGGTTTCAAAGCTTCTCTCCTTTGATCTTTTTGCAAACGGTGTGGCTGCGCAGTCCATGCGTTCTGACGGAATCGTTATATCTACGCCGACCGGCTCCACGGCATATTCTATGTCCGCCGGCGGTCCTGTTCTCGATCCGTGCATACGCTGCATCGTTGCAACTCCGATATGTCCTCATACGATCGGACAGCGTCCCGTGGTGTTCGGATGTTCAGCAGTCCTCGAGCTCCGCAATATGAAATGCCGCGGAAGCAATATATATCTTACCGTCGACGGAAATGAGGTTATATCGCTTACGGAAAACGACACGGTCAGAATTTCTCTCTCCGAACATTCCGCGCGTCTTGTCCGCGTAAAAAACAGTACCTTTTTGAAAGTGCTTCATGAAAAAATGAGCGAAAAAAGCTGATTCCTTTTTGCGGCAAGCCGACGGGAACAGCATTGAAAACGTACATTATTTCTCCGCTTTATGCGCAGGAGGTTAATATGAAAAGCAACCGACACGAAAAAATACTCGAAATAATAAAGAATCACGATGTGGAAACGCAGGAAGAACTGATAATCAGGCTGAAAGAAAACGGATATAAAGTGACCCAGGCGACGGTTTCACGCGATATCCGAGACCTGAGACTTACCAAAACAATGGATGCCGCGGGGAATTACAAGTATACTCTTCCCACCTCGGCATTGCGCAAGGCTGACGTTTACTCCGAAACTCTTGCGCGAAGCATAAAGAAAGCCGCCATCGCTTCTAACCTTATCGTGGTACATACATATTCCGGCATGGCTCAGGCGGTCGCAGCCGGAGTGGATTCACATGACAGCGATGAAATACTCGGATGCGTCGCGGGAGACGACACAATACTTATCGTTCTTGAGGATGCTGAAAAGGCATCGGCGTATTTTGAAAAAATAAACTCTCTCATTAAATAGATTATTATCGGGAGGCGATCTCTTGCTTCGTATACTCCGCATAGAAAATATCGCGGTCGCCCGTGAAGTCGAACTTGAGCTCGGACGCGGTTTTTCCGTGCTTACAGGTGAGACCGGCGCCGGTAAAAGCATCTTGATCGACGGTCTGACACTTGTATTGGGCGGTCGAATATCAAAAGACATGATACGTCCCGGAGAAAAAAATGCATCCGTCACCGCAATTTTTTCCGGTGTCGAAAACATTTTGCCTGTGCTTGACGATCTCGGAATACATCCCGACGGCGAAGGAGAAATCACGGTACGGCGCGTCTTTTCCGAGGACGGGAAAAGCAGTACGAAAATAAACGGAAAAAACGCTTCTGTTTCAGACCTCAGAGAGCTTTCGTCACTGCTTATAAACATAAACGGACAAAACGATACGCACACCGCACTTGATCAAAGTACACATATAGAGCTTCTCGATGAATATTCCGTACTCGACAGATCGGCTTATTCCGAGCTTTACAGAGAATATCTTGACGCGGTGCGGGAGCTTAAGGAAATAAAGGAATCTCTCCGCGACCGCTCCATGATGACGGATATTCTGAAATATCAGATAAAGGAGATCGACGCAGCAAAGCTTTCGAATCCGGATGAAGAGGAGAAGCTTGAAAAGCTTCGGATCAAGCTTAAGGATATCGAAAAGATATCGAAATATACGGGGATTGTGGTCCGTGCGCTTTCACAAAGCGAGAAGGGCGTTACAGCCGCATATATGCTTGAAAAAGCTCAGGCGGCGCTTGAACAGCTCGGCGGAGTTATGGAGAACGCGCAGGAACTTGCCGAAAAGCTCGAGAGCATGCGGTACGAGATCATCGATATCGCCGAGCAGACATCCGATCTCATAGATTCCGATATGCAGAATCCGGAAGAAAAGCTTGACCATGTTGAAAAGCGCCTTTCGCTGATATCACGTCTCGAAAAAAAATACGGCGCGGATATTTCGGAGATACTTTCCTTTAGAGAGGAAGCCGCCCAAAAGCTTGACGCTCTTGAATCGGGAGACCTTGCCGTCAGGGAAGCCGAGACGGCGCTTGCCAAGGCTTACGAAGCGGCGCTTGCCGAAGCCAAGCGTTTGTCCGGAATACGTTCGGAAAACGCGAAAATACTTTCGGATCAGGTAGGAGTCTCACTGAAATACCTCGATATGCCGAAAGCCCGCTTTGAGGTAAAGGTCAGCCGCGACTATTCGTCAGACGGAAAAGAGATTCTGAATCCGAACGGATGCGACAGCGTATGCTTTATGTTTACGGCAAATCCCGGATATCCCATGAAGGAGCTTTCAAAAGTCGCATCGGGCGGAGAGCTTTCAAGAACAGTGCTTGCGATAAAATGCGCTCTTGCGGGAAAACACGGTGTGGATACGGTTATCTTCGATGAGATCGACACCGGAGTTTCCGGAGCCACAAGTCAGAAGATCGGCATGAAGCTGAGGGAGCTTTCAAAGCATATTCAGGTTATATGCGTCACTCACTCCCCGCAGGTCGCATCACTTGCGGACGCACACTTTTTCATACACAAGTCGGAGAAGGACGGCAAAGCCGAAAGCTTTGTCCGCCTCCTGACAGACGAAGAACGTATATCCGAAATCGCTCGCATAATCGGCGGCGTTACGGTTACGGACAAGCAGATACAGGCTGCACGCGAAATGCTTGATACAAATAAAGATTAAAATAAAGGATGAAGAAAATGAGCTTGTTTCAGGAATTCAAAGACAGGGGAATGATCGCACAGTGCACAAACGAGGAGGCTGTCGCAAGGCTTCTTGACAATGAGAAGGTGACCTTCTACATCGGATTTGATCCGACGGCGGACAGTCTTCACATCGGTCATTTCATACAGATGAAAATAATGGCGCATATGCAGCGCGCTGGGCATACGCCGATCGCAATATTCGGCGGCGGAACCGCAATGATCGGAGATCCCTCCGGCAAAAACGATATGCGCCGCATGATGACTAAGGAAGAGATAAACTCAAACATCGAAAACTTCAAGGTGCAGATGGGTAAGTTTATCGATACATCGGACGGAAAAGCATATTTTATAAATAACGGAGATTGGCTTCTCAATCAGAACTACATCGACTTTCTGCGCGAAGTCGGACCGCACTTCACGATAAGCCGCATGCTTGCCGCTGAATGCTACAAATCCCGCCTTGACAAGGGACTCACCTTCCTTGAATTCAACTACATGACCATGCAAAGTTACGATTTCTACCGCCTGAATCAGGATTACGGCTGCATCATGGAGCTCGGCGGAGACGATCAGTGGTCAAACATAATCGGCGGTGTCGAGCTTGTCCGCAGAAAAACGGGGAAAGAGGTTTACGGACTTACGTTTAAGCTCCTTCTCACGTCGGAAGGAAAGAAAATGGGCAAAACCGAGAAAGGTGCGCTTTGGCTCGATCCCGAAAAGACCTCTCCGTACGAGTTCTTCCAATATTGGAGAAACATCGCGGATGCGGACGTTATAAACTGCATGAAGCTTCTTACGTTCATGCCGCTTGACGAGATCGCGCGCTATGAGTTTCTCGAGGGAGCGGATATAAACAAGGCAAAGGAAAAGCTGGCATACGAAGTCACCGCACTTATTCACGGCGAAGAAGAGGCATGCAAGGCTCTCGAGGCTGCCCGCAACGTCTTTGCAGCCGGAAATTCATCCGCCGATATGCCCACCACCGTGCTTTCCTCTGAGGATTTCACCGACGGAAAAATAAGTGTTGTGGATATGCTTGTAAAATCAAAGCTTGCACCCTCCAAGGGTGAGGCTAAGCGCCTTATACAGCAGGGCGGTGTCCTTTGCGGAGACAGAAAAATCGCTTCGTTCGACGAAACAGTCGGAGAGGGGGATTTTGCCGACGGACTTATCGTGAAAAAAGGAAAAAAGACATTCCATCGCTTTATAGTAAAATAATGAAATACAAATACATTTTATTCGACGCTGACAATACACTTTACGATTTTGACAAATCCGAGAGCGAAGCCCTTTCGCTCACCATGGAAGGTTACGGCATAAAAATAACTCCTGAGCAGAACAACGTTTATCATGAGATAAACGACAGACTCTGGAAAATGCTCGAGCGCGGTGAAGTAAGCCGCGCCGAGCTGAAAACACGCAGATTTGCGGAATTTTTCGAGTTTCTCGGCGCAGAACCGGCAGACACTCCGGAAAATGTTGCAAATTCCTATGTCGGCAATCTGGCTCTTCAGACATATCCGGTAGAGGGCGCCGAGGACGTGTGTCGGACTCTCTCCGAAAAGTATCCGCTTTATCTGATAACGAACGGACTGAGCTTTGTGCAGCGTTCGAGAATATCCCGCTCTCCGCTGTCAAAATACTTTACCGAAGTATTCATATCAGAAGAGATGGGCTGCTCCAAACCCGATCTGAGCTTTTTCACTCAGGTCGCGGAGGCGGTAGGAGACAGCGACGCCCGGGATTATATTGTCGTCGGTGACTCTCTATCCTCGGACATACAGGGCGCGGTAAATTTCGGCTCAGATTCCGTTTGGATAAACAGAACGGGAGCAAACGATCCGCGTCCGACATATACTGTAACTGACCTTACCGACATTCTCGGAATACTTTAGTATCCTCTTGAAAGGAAAAGCCGTATATACTGCGGTGTTGAAATATGAAGTTCGAAGAAGCAGAAAAATGTGCCGCCGATCTGAAAGCTCTCGGCCCGGACTGTATATGCGGTGAAAAGCTTTCATCCCACACGACCTTCCGTATCGGCGGCGAAGCATCACTGTTCGTTTCTCCGGCAGATGAGGATCAGCTTATCGGCGTTATTTCCTACCTTGAAAAGAACGGCATACGCTATTTTCTTCTCGGTAAAGGCAGCAATGTCCTTTTCGACGATGCCGGGTATGACGGCGCGGTGGTTTCAACATCAAAGCTTGACAAAATTTCCGTCAGCGGCGGCAATGAAATGACCGCGCAGTGCGGCGCTTCCTTCACCTATCTTGCTTCCGTGGCGGCGGAAAATTCGCTTTCCGGACTTGAGTTTGCATACGGTATTCCGGGAAGCGTCGGAGGAGCGGTTTTTATGAACGCGGGTGCCTACGGTTCGGAGACCGCCGCCGTCCTCAAATCGTCGAGATACCTTGATGCTTCCGACTTCACCGTAAAAACACTTTCTCACGAAGAACACCTTTTCGGATACCGCGACAGCGTATTCCGTCACCGACGCTTTATACATCTTTCATCCGTTTTCGGTCTGCAGGCGGGAGACAAGACTCAGATCCGTGCATATATGGATGAGCTTATGCAAAGACGCCGCGACAAGCAGCCGCTTGAATATCCGAGCGCGGGAAGTGTGTTTAAGCGCTATCCGGGACGTTATACGGCTCAGATGATCGACGAAGCCGGGCTTCGCGGGCTTTCCGTAGGCGGAGCTCAGGTTTCCGAAAAGCATGCCGGATTTATCGTAAACAAAGGGAACGCGACAAGCAGTGATGTTATAGCTCTTGTCGGTAAAATCCGCAAAGCAATCAAGGATAAATACGGAATAGAGATAGAATGCGAGATAATTCACGCAAAATGAAGCCGAAAGAAAAATCATTTTCTGCGCTTGTAAAAGAAGCGGCAAAAGAGCTCCCGATAAAAAAAGGGTGCTGCCGTCATGCGTTTGCGGATGCGCTTTCTTTGGAGAGTAGATTTCCCGATGATGCCGCAAAAATGATTTGCGGCGAAGACTTCCGCTGTCCCTCGTGTGCAATGAACTATATTCGAGGACTTTTTGCGGTATATGGGAACGTAACATCTCCCGAAAAAGCCTATCATCTCGAATTTTCCGCAGAAACCGAAGAATTATGCGAAGCGCTTGTCTCACTGCTTGAAAAACAGGGCATGATCTTTCGCCGGACAAAGCGGAAGGGAAGATTTATCGCATATATCAAAGACAGCGAAAAAATCGAAGATTTTCTGTGCTGCATCGGGCTGAATTCGTTTGCTTTTGATTTCATGAATTCCAAAATCGTGCGCGAGATCAGAAACAACGCCAACCGTCAGGTCAACTGCGACAGCGCAAATATAGAAAAAAGCCTTAACGCCGCAAAAAAATACGTTTCGGTGATAGAAAAGCTTATTTCCACCGAAATGTACAACGAGCTTCCGGACAACCTCAAGGAGGCTGCCCGCCTGAGACGCGAATACCCCGAGGAAAGTCTCGTCCAGCTCGGAATGAAATTTAATCCCCCGATCACCAAATCTGGTGTGAAGCATCGGCTTGACTCGATCATCGAATTTGCCGAAAAAAGAAATCTAACTTAACCTAAGGAAGGCGGTGCCGGAATGAGTGAGAATGTAACTGTTGAGAACTCTGCGAAGTCGAGCGCGGTTCCCGACGCGCCGTCATTCGTACATCTTCATCTCCACAGCGAATACAGCCTTCTCGACGGTGCGTGCCGTATATCGGAGATTCCGAAAGCGGCACGGGCAGCGGGGCATACAAGCGTGGCAATAACGGATCACGGGGCAATGTACGGAGTGGTCGATTTTTACCGTGCATGCAAAAAAGAAGGAATAAAGCCCATCATCGGATGCGAGGTCTACGTCGCGCCGCGTTCTATGTCCGACCGTGACCACGAGCTCGACTCACGGAGCTACCACCTTGTCCTTCTCGTCAAAAACGAAACCGGATACCGAAACCTCATCTACATGGTTTCAAAAGCATTTACTGAGGGTTTCTATTCAAAGCCGAGAATAGACCTTGAACTTCTCAGCGCGCACAGCGACGGTTTGTGCGCGCTTTCGGCATGTCTTGCGGGATATATTCCGCAGAAAATCATTCTCGGAGATATCGATTCGGCGCGCGAGCATGCAATAAAGCTTGAACGGATATTCGGAAAGGGCAACTTCTATCTTGAACTGCAGGATCACGGGATCGCAGATCAAAAAACGGTCAACAACGGGATATTGAGTCTTTCATATGAGACCGGGATTCCGATGGTTGCCACAAATGACGTCCACTATATAAGAAAAAGCGATGCCGAGGTTCAGTCGGTGCTTCTCTGCATACAGACGAACTCGCGCATAACCGACGGAAGACCTATCGGATTTGAAACCGACGAATTCTATTATAAGTCGACCGATGAGATGAGATCGCTTTTTTCGGAGTATGAGGGTGCGATCGAAAACACCGTGAAGATTGCCGAGATGTGCAATTTTGATTTTGTTTTCGGCAAAACTCTTCTTCCGCGATACAAACCGGAGGACGGAACGGCACCTGCGGATTTCCTGCGCCGCCTTGCTCTCGACGGACTTGAATCGAGAGTGAGTAAAAAGCATGTCGTCTATACCGACGCCCATCCCGAAAACGAATACCGCGAGAGAATCGACTACGAGCTTTCGGTCATAGACGGTATGGGCTACAGCGAATATTATCTTATCGTGTGGGATTTTGTCAATTACTCTAAATCCCACGGAATATCCGTCGGTCCAGGAAGAGGAAGCGGAGCCGGCAGTCTTGTGGCATACCTGTGCGGTATAGTCGATATCGACCCGATTGTTTACGGGCTTATATTCGAGCGCTTTCTGAATCCGGAACGTGTCAGCATGCCCGACTTCGACATTGACTTTTCGTATGACAAACGCGACGAAGCCGTTGATTACGTCCGCCGCAAATACGGGAATGATCATACCTCTCTCATAATCACTTTTGGAACCATGGCGGCGCGCGCCGCGGTCCGTGATGTCGGACGCGCTCTCGGAATGAGCTATTCCGATGTCGATGAGGTTGCAGTTCTCATTCCTCATTCACCGGATATGACCCTCGAAAAGGCGATAAAAATAAAAGCGCTTTCCGAAAAATACTCTTCAGACCCCGAAGTGCGCCGGCTTATCGATATTGCGATGAGGCTTGAAGGAATGCCGCGGCATGCCTCCACACATGCCGCAGGTGTTGTAATTACGGAAAAGCCGCTTTACGAATATGTACCTCTTGCCGTAAGCAACGGAGTGCCTGTTACCCAATTTACAATGGAAACCGTCGCCGATCTCGGACTTCTCAAATTCGATTTCCTCGCACTCAGATATCTTACGATAATCGACGCATGTGTCAGTCAGGTACATGAGGAAAATTCCGATTTCGATATATCCGCGATCGATATAAACGATCCGCGAACATACGCGATGATATCACGAGGGGATACGGACGGAGTTTTTCAGCTTGAATCCGCAGGAATGAGACAGCTTCTCATGCAGATGAAGCCAGAAAAGATAGATGACATAATTGCCTCGATCGCGCTGTACCGTCCCGGTCCGATGGACTCGATTCCGAAATATCTCGAAAACAGAGCACATCCGGAAAAAATATCATATCCGACGGACAAACTTGCCCCGATACTCGATCAGACCTACGGATGTATCGTGTATCAGGAACAGGTCATGCAGATTTTCCGCACTGTTGCCGGATACAGTCTCGGGAAGGCGGATATAGTCCGTCGTGCAATATCAAAGAAAAAAGCCTCGGTGCTTGAGGCAGAGCGCGACAGCTTTATTTCGGGTGCGCTTGAGCGCGGCATATCCGAGGATGCTTCGCGGAGGCTTTTCGACGACATCGCGGGATTTGCAAATTACGCTTTCAACAAAAGCCACGCGGCGGCATATGCGGTTCTGTCTTTCCGAACGGCATATCTGAAATGCCACTATATCAAAGAGTATCTTTGCGCGCTTCTCACATCGGTAACGGATTCGCCCGGAAAAATCGCCGAATATGTCAGTGAAGCGCGCAGCGGCGGAATTTCCGTTCTTCCTCCGGACGTAAACGAGAGCCGGGCGGATTTTCACGTCAGCGGAAATGCCGTTAGATTCGGTCTGCTTGCAATAAAGAACATCGGGAAAAACACCGTCGATGAAATTGTTTCGGGCAGGGAATATGACGGGGCTTATAAATCGGTCGCTGATTTTATTTCGCGCATCGATCCTTCCGTGCTGAATAAGCGTCAGCTTGAGGCACTCATAAAATCCGGAGCGCTCGACAGTCTCGGAGAAAAGCGCAGTGCGCTGCTTGCCTCTCTCGACAAGCTTATCGATGCGAGAGTTTCGGTTCCGACAAATTCGGTCGAAGGTCAGGTTGATATGTTTGCGGAGTTTCAAGCCGAAAAAACATATACCGTTCCGCCGCTTCCAGACATTCCCGAATTCACATCGCGCGAGCTTCTTGCACTCGAAAAAGAAAGCATAGGAATATATCTGTCCGGTCACATACTTTCGGATTTTTCCGAAAATATAAATCACATTTCGCCTGACCGTATTGCGGATATTTGCGGTGGCACGGAAGATTACAGTGACGAAAAAGAAAAAGCATCCGACGGGCAAAAGGTCAAGGTATGCGTTATAATAACAAAACGCTCGAACAAGCAAACGAGAAACGGGGAACAGATGGCTTTTCTCACCGCGGAGGACGAAAGCGGTGAATGTGAAGTGATCGTATTTCCGAAGGTCCTCGAAAAATTCGGACATTTTCTCACCGTTGATTCCGCCGTGCGCATCTGTGGAAGTGTTTCCGTCAGAGAGGACGAAGGAGCAAAAATCATTATGGAAAAGGCGGAACGCCTTATCGAAAATTCATCTTTCCGTGCGGAAAAAGAGAAAAGCAAAAACACAAAAGAATCCGCCGCTCCCGCTTCCCGTCCGCAAAAGGAAAGGCGCCTGTTCGTAAAGCTCGATATGTCGGATGAGAAACTGAAAAACAGGGTGATCAGCCTTATATCGATATTCGAGGGACATGATTTCGTGCTTTTCTACGATTCGTCAAAGAATGATTACGTCCGTGATTTCACAATGAGAGCCGATGCCTCGGATTTTGTCGTAAACGAACTTTGCGAGCTTCTCGGCGAAGGCGCGGTCGTTCTGAAATGATTATCCCGAAAAATCCTCTATAATGGAGCGGACTCCGTCCTCGCCGTAAACGGTAATGCCGTTTTTCAGACGGATTGCATCGTTTTCTGGAAGTGTAAAAACGTATATGTCAAGCACGGTCTCGGGAAATGTATTTCCGCCCTTGAATATTCCGATTCTCCCGCCGTATTCACAAACGGTATACATGGTTTCGCAGCCGCTTTCTTCATCGGAAAAACGATCGGCAAAGAAAAGACAGCCTACGGTAAATGCGGCAATACAGAGACAGGCGAGAATAAGCGCGGATATTCTTACATATTCTTTTTCTTCTTGATTTTCATTTTTTCTTTTCATTGTGTTCTCCGTCCGCCGTTGGCGGTGAATGTTGGGGCTGAATTTTATTTATGAAAGTTTGATATTATTATTTGTCTGAATTAATAAAATATTCAAAAAGATGTACTATAATAAGCTTACGGCTTATCTCAATCACAACAGATAAGAATAACACAGAAAGGATCGTGCAATGCCGGATAATAAAAATCTCGAACGGAGTCGTCAGACAAACGGAGCCGATTGGAAAAAGAACACGAAAACGGCACTTGCCGTCACAGGCAGGGTTCTTTATAAAGCATTTTCTTATATCCTGAATATATTCTTTACCTTTTTTCTCGTCTGCCTTGTCTGCGGAATAATAATAGGAACCACCTTTGCCCTTTATATAAAGAATTATGTGGATACGGATATAGACACAAGTATGCTTTCGACCTCGGGAACGGATACCACGACCCGTATATACTACATGGATTATGAGGATCGTGAAAACCGCATAGGAACTCCGGTCGAAATCGAGAACCAACGTATATACAGCTCGGATAACAGCATATGGGTCTCCTATTCTCAGATGCCAGAAAATCTTATAAACGCAATCGTATCCATAGAGGATCACCGCTTTTGGGATCACAAAGGCGTAGACTGGATAAGAACGGCGAAAGCAATACCGAACTATTTCTTCGGTTCGGACGGCGTTTTCGGTGCGTCAACGCTCACTCAGCAGCTTATAAAAAATCTGACAAATGAAGATCAGGTGAAAATACAGCGTAAGGTACAGGAAATATTCCGCGCCCTCAATCTTGAAAAACAGATGAGCAAGCCGGAGATACTCGAGATGTACCTCAATGTCGTATATTTCGGAAACAATTGCTACGGCGTTCAGTCCGCGTCGGAGACCTATTTCGGAAAAGACGTTTCCGAACTTTCGCTTGTCGAGTGCGCCTCGCTTGCCGGAATCGTCCAGAACCCGTCGAAGTATGAACCCCGGTATCACATTGAGGAGAATACAAAGCGGCGCAACGACGTTATCTTTACAATGCTCCAATACGGCAAAATAAGCGAATCCGAAGCAAATCAGGCTTATGATACCGAGCTCAACGTTCTTGCGGCAGAAGATAAAAACACATCGTCAACCGGAAACAACGTGTTCTCATGGTATACCGAATCGGTATTCACCGAGGTCAAAAATGATCTTATGGAAAAGTACGGATATTCGAACTACGTTGCAAGCATGGCTATCTATACAGGCGGCTTACAGATATATACCTGTATGGATCCCGATGTTCAGAATGTCCTTGAGCGCGTATACGAAGAAAACAGCGCCGAGACCTTTCTTGCAACCTCCGAAACATTGCAGCCCGAATCCTCAATGGTCGTTATCGATCCATACACCGGAGATGTGCTCGGACTTGTCGGTGCAAGAGGAAAGAAAAACACAAACCGCATTCTCAACCGCGCGACGGGAACCAAAAGACCTCCGGGCTCATCGATAAAGCCGCTATCGATATACGCACCTGCAATGGAGCTCGGTCTCATAAACTACGGAACAGTTTGTACGGATGAACCCATACAGCTTGATAACGGCGATAGCTGGCCTCACAATCTTCCGGATGTCTATGAAGGATCGATCAGCCTTACACGCGCAATCATGACATCGAAAAATACCGTAGCGGTCCGTATCCTTCAGCAGCTCACGCCCCAGACATCGTATGACTTCCTGACTCAGAAGCTTCACTTCACAAGCCTTGTGGAATCCGTCGCCACCGAGGACGGAAGAGTTGTAACCGATATCGATCTTTCACCTCTTGCACTCGGTCAGTTCAGCTACGGAATCACGGTAAAGGAAATCACGGCAGGGTACACGATATTCCCGAACATGGGTGTATACAGCAAGCCCCGACTTTACCTGAGCGTTACGGACAGCAACGGAAACAACGTGCTCACAAGCGATTCGGAGCAGGAGATCGTAATAAGCGAGCAGACTGCCTCCGTGATGACAAAACTTCTCATGAGCGTAACCGAGTATCATGGCGGCGGAACCGCAAATAATATGTCCTTGGCACAGGTCATGGATACCGCCGGAAAAACCGGTACCTCTACTGCAGACTTTGACCGTTGGTTTATCGGTTTTACTCCGTATTATCTTGCGGGCGTATGGGTGGGATATGATAACAATATCGCACTTTCAAGCTTTGCATCAAATCCGGCATCGAACATCTGGAATGTGGTTATGACTGAGCTTCACCGAAAATACATCGATGCCGCAGCCGCGGGAACGCTCGAACTCGAAAAATTCTCTATGTCTCCCGGAGTTCAGGAATTCACCTGCTGCCGTGATACGGGACTTCTTGCGAACGAATATTGCCCCGAAACCGTAGTTTCTTACTTCACGGTTGGAAACGAACCGGATTACTGCAAACTGCATGACGAGAAGTTTGCCGAAACAGCCGAATCGGAAACGTCGGAAGACTGAAACGTAAATTCTAATATTGAAAATCACCTCATATAATTCTTGTGAGGTGATTTTTATGTTTGCAAAGCTTACCGATTCCCTGAAGCGCGAATTTTCATCGATCGCAAGCTCCGGCGCGAGACATATGGTATTCGGAAGTCTTTTTCTTCTTGTGTCCGTAATATTTCTTTGCGCCGCGAGCGTTCCTCTGTGGACGGGAAGAATCAGGATGTTCCCCGGCGGCGCGTTTTCCGTTTTCGTGTGCTACTTCTTCTCTATAATTTTTTGCTTTATCTGCGGCTTTATTATGTCCGTATCGATCTTTTGGAGAAAACGCTGCGGTGTGCTCTGCACGAAAACCGCACTCGATATCGTTATTTCATACCTTTTCAGAATTTTCTGGCTTCTCCTTCTTTTCGGCGGATTTTCGCCGATCCTTGCATTGGCATGTCTGTGCGCTTCTATGGTTTTTATAGTATTTGCCATAATAAATACTACAAAATTCAGCCTCCTGTTTTCGGCTATATTGTGCATATGCGTTGTGTTTTCCTTTTTCTTTTTGATGTTTACGCTGAAATTTATGTTTTTTAATTGATGCAAATAAACGGGATACACTTGACAAAACGGGAAAAATAATTTATAATTTGTATTGTAAAATAACTGAAGCTTACGGAGGCTCATTATGAAAAAAATAATCGCTTTCTCACTCATCCTTGTCATGATAATGTTCGCCTTTGCATCATGCAACAACGAAGGCGATGCCGCTGAAGGAGACGGAACCACTTACACTGTAAAAGTCACCATCAAGGATAACAAGAACAACATTCTTTACGGTCCCGAAGAAGTTACGCTTTCACAGGAAGACGGAAATGTTCCCACCGTTTTTGATGCTGTTTGTCAGGTTCTTGATCTTAATGAAGCAAAGTATGAGACCGGAACCTTTGCCGGAAACTCAATTATCAAATCTATCGACGGAATCGCGGAAACTTCCGACGAGTTTTGGCAGTTTCTTCTCGACGGCGAGGAAGTCGAAGCACGTTACGGTGCATGCCAGCTTATTGATAAAAGCAGCATCGATTTCTATTACGGTATAAATTCCGATGTGTCCCAGACAGCTGCAACAACTGAACCCCAGACAGACGCCAAAACCGTGAATGACGGCTACGAAAGCTGATTAATAACAGAAAAAATACCCGCACATTGGTGATTTTTCGGAGAAAGACTGTTTCTTTCGTCTGAGATTTCGCGGACTGTGCGGGTATTTTACGGACTATATCGAAAAATGTCTTGAAAAAGAACGTATAAAGTAGTATAATAAGAAAAACAAAGAAGGGTAAAATAAAGAAATATGAGTACTTTCCATCTTTTCAATCATCCGCTTATCACTCACAAGCTGACGATAATGAGACGCCGCGAGACAGGATCCAAGGATTTCAGACAGCTTCTTGATGAGATTACAATGCTAATGGGATATGAGATCACCCGCGACCTTCCTCTTGAGGATGTAATGATAGAAACTCCCATTGCTCCGATGCAAGCACAGAGAATATCCGGAAAAAAGCTTGCGATTATCCCGATCCTCCGTGCCGGTCTGGGAATGGTTGACGGTATGCTTAGCCTCGTCCCCGTTGCAAAAGTCGGGCATATCGGACTTTATCGCGATCCCGAAACTCATCTTCCGGTGGAATATTACTGCAAGCTTCCGACTGATATCGGAGAACGCATCGTAATAGTCGTTGATCCCATGCTTGCAACCGGCGGCTCCGCTTCTGATGCAATTTCGATGCTTAAGGCAAAAGGCGTAAATTCGATACGTCTTATGTGCCTTGTGGCGGCTCCCGAAGGCGTTGCGAAGGTTCAGGCGGATCATCCGGACGTTGATATTTACGCGGCGGGACTCGATGAATGCCTCAACGAGCACGCTTATATCGTGCCCGGACTCGGCGACGCCGGAGACCGCCTGTTCGGAACCAAATAAAAATGCGCCGCATCGAAATAAATGTAAATGACGGGGGACAGCGTTTAGATAAATTCGTCCGAAAGACGGTTTGGGGGCTGCCCCCCTCACTTATGTATAAATATATCCGCACGAAACGGATAAAGGTAAACGGCAAAAGGGCGAAGCTTTCGCAAAAGCTTGTCGAGGGAGATGTCGTCGATTTCTTCATCCCGGACGAGTTTTTTGAAAAGAAAGCCGCCGATTTTGAATTTGATCGGGTAAAGCAGGATTTCGATGTGATCTACGAGGATGAAAATATAATGCTGTGTGATAAACGTCCGGGAATGCTTGTGCATCCCGGTGACGGTGACGAACGCAGAAGCGCAGAGGTATCCGAAAGAGAAACTCTTTTATTCCAGATCAAAGCCTATCTTTGGAAGAAAGGGGAGTACCGCCCCGAAAACGAAAATTCATTTGCGCCCGCACTTTGCAACCGTATCGATCGTAATACGGGCGGAATTGTAATAGCCGCCAAAAATGCGCTTGCGCTGCGGGAAATGAATGAGGAAATACGCCTCGGCGGAACACTGAAAAAATACCTTTGCGCCGTTCACGGCAAAATGGAGAAAAAGCACGACATCCTGACCGCTTACCTGTTCAAGGATTCGCGCGTTAAAACTGCCTACGTTACTGACGATTTCAAGCCCGGCTCAAAAAAGATCGTTACGGAATACTCGCTTCTTTCGTATAACCGTGAAAAGAATCTTTCGCTTCTCGAGATATCTCTTCATACGGGACGCACACATCAGATAAGGGCTCATATGGCGCATATCGGTCATGTACTTCTCGGAGACGGAAAATACGGAAAAAACAAAAACGACCGCGCCGACGGATGGTTCAGCCAGACCCTTTATTCGTACAAGCTCGGATTTGACCCTAAAACGGACTTCTTTGAATATCTGCGCGACCGTTATTTTACGGTGGACATTAGCAAAATAAAGTTTCTATCTCTTTTCGATATGAGATAATTAAAACGGAGGTACTGTACAATTGCGTCGTTTGGGATTTGATTACCTTATATATGCCGTGTGCGGCGCTTTGCTTGCACTTCCGTTTACTTTTCCGAAGTTTTGGATAATTGCATGGCTTGCTCCTGTTCCGATGCTTTTCATCGAAGCAAAGCGCGACCGCACAATGCGCCATCCTCTTCTCGGAGCATACAGACGCGGACTCGCATTTTTCTACCCGTACGGGATCATGACATTCTATTGGTTCTCCGAGCTGTATCCTCTTGAATTCACGGGAATGGGAAAAGGCGCCGCTCTTTGCGTTGTTCTCCTCGGGATGTTCGGACTTTCTCTCCTTCAGGCACTCGTTTGGGCTTTTTTCTTCGTCGTCGGAGACATTCTGATACGCCGTATCTTCTCTGAAAACGGAAGAAAGTACGCAATCCTTCTTTATCCGTTCATTTGGGTGATTTTCGAGTGGGTTCAGGCTCAGACATGGGCGGGAGTACCGTGGGGCAAGCTTGCCCTCGGACAAACGTCGTGTCTGCCGATAATTCAAAGCGCCTCTCTCCTCGGTCCGTATTTCGTTTCGTTCATTATTATTCTGACTTCTTCGCTTATCGCATTGGCTTCGGTTTTGCTTTCCGCAAAAGATCCGAAGAAATCGCTACTTCCCATATGCGCCGCAGTTTTTATCTTTGCGGCGGATGTTACATTCGGAGCCGTTCGTATCAATCTGCTTGAAGATCAGAGCAGCGAAAACACTGTCCGCGTTTCGGTTATTCAGGGAAATATATCTTCAGCCGATAAATGGGCGGACGATTCATTCGAATATGTCTGCAAAACATACGCACGTCTGACGAAGGAAGCCGCTGACGGCGGCGCCGAAATCGTGGTATGGCCGGAAACCGCCCTTCCGTACAGACTTAACGAAAATAAAGCCGTCAGCGAATATGTTTCCTCCCTCGCACGCGATACCGAAACTATGATACTTGTCGGCGCTTTTTTCCGAAACTCCGACGGCAATCTCGAAAATTCGATATATATGATAAAGCCGGACGGAACACTATCGGAAGATCATTATTCAAAACGTCATCTTGTGCCTTTCGGCGAATACGTTCCCATGAGAAATATCATAATGACTCTCGTGCCTCCGCTCAATGACATAGGAATGCTTGATTCCGATCTTGAAGCAGGCGAAAGCGCGTCTGTCCATGATACGGATTTCGGCAAGATCGCCTCCCTCATCTGCTTTGATTCGATCTATGAACCGCTTGCATATGATGCAGTGCGGAACGGAGCCGAGCTGATCGCAATTTCCACGAACGACTCATGGTTCAACGATTCCTCCGCGGTTTATGAGCACAACGCCCATTCCGTGCTCCGTGCGGTCGAAAACGGCAGATATATCGTGCGCGCCGCAAACACCGGAATATCTTCCGTGATATCTCCTTCGGGAGAAATAAAGGATATGCTGCCGCCGCTTGTCGAAGGACAGATAAGCTGTAACGTGACTTTTTCGGATAAACGGACACTTTATTCCGAAGCAGGGAATATTTTAGTACCTTTTTCGGTCTTCGTTCTGGCTGCATCGTCGGTCATTATCCGCATGAAAGGAAAACGCACAAACGATGGACACTGTTGTTGACGGAAAAATCGCCGGAAAGACCATACGGGAATACTGCCGCGGCGATCTCGAATTCTCCTCGTCAATGCTGAAGAAGCTCAAATTCTCCGAAAACGGGATACTGATAAACGGTTCATTTGTTACGGTACGGCATATACTTAAAGAAGGAGAGGTTCTTTCGCTCGCCCTCGAGGATAAGGAAGAAGACACTTCGCCTTACATAATCCCCGTCGATATTCCGATAGAAATACTGTATTCGGACAAAGATTTAACGGCTGTAAACAAACCGCCGAATATGCCTGCCCATCCTTCGTTCGGTCACAGAGACGACACGGTTGCCAATGCGCTTGCTTATCTGAACCGCGGAAAGCCTTATGTATTCCGTCCGGTCAACCGACTTGACCGAGACACAACCGGCGTGATGCTCGTGGCAAACAGCAAAACCGCGGCATATACTCTGTATAAGAGCATGACCGGAGGACTTATAAAGAAAACATACATAGCACTTCTCGAAGGACATCTGAATAAAAAACGCGGCGTGATCGAATCATACATGAGACGCTGCGATGACAGCATAATAAAAAGGGAAGAGTGCCCGCGCGGCGAAGGAAAGTACGCAAGAACCGAATACCGTGTTACGGCGGAAAGTGAAAGATACTCCTTGGTTGAAGCTCATCCGGAAACGGGCAGAACACACCAGCTCAGGCTTCATTTTGCCTCCTCGGGCGCCCCGATCGTCGGTGATTCCTTATACGGAAATCCTTCCGAATTTATAGACCGGCATGCTCTTCATGCTTCCGAAGTCAAAATAAGGCTTTCTCCGGATTCGGATGAGCTCACGGTGAAAGCACCGCTCCCGGACGATATCGAAAAATTGTGCCGAAAATTCTTCTCGGCGAATTCGTGAAATAAAAAGGATCAGCAATGCTTGAAAAAATCGTAGAAAAAGTAAAAAATAATGTTCCGCTGCCGGCGTTTATTATCTTTGTCTGCACCGCAGTTTCAGCCGTATTGCATATAGCCTTTGTCAAATTGCCTGCGTTCGCCGATTTCTTCAATCGGTATATAAGCTCGGTATTCCGAACGATTCTTGCCAAACTTACGACATGGTTTCCTTTCTCTTTGGCGGAAGCGTTCATCATCTTTATCCCCGTAACATTCGTTACCGTGATAATATGGGCATTTCGCCGGGTAAAGCTGAGCGTGAATGCAGGAAATCGCTCCGTGGTTTCGCTTATTTCGGTCATAGCGTTTCTTTATTCCGTATTCGTTCTGAATTTTGCGGCTGGATACAGCACATCTCCTCTTGAAACGAAGCTTTCTCTTGAAAGAAAAGACCTCTCGGCTGACGATCTTCGCTATGCCGCCGACTATCTAATTTCCGAAATGAATTCCCTCGACGACAAAATAAAATTCGATTATGCGTCTCTGTCGGAAATGCCGTACTCAAACAGTGAGATGATAGATATGCTCAACGATGCATACGAAAAAGCATACGATAAGTATGCGTTTATCGCTCCGCTGAGAGCGTCGGTCAAACAGGTGGCGCTTTCGGAGCTCATGACATATACCCACATTTCAGGAGTATATTCTTTTTTTACCGGAGAAGCCAATATAAACGTGAACTATCCGGACTTTGTGCTTCCGTATACCGCTGCGCACGAAATGGCGCATCAGCGCGGCATCGCGCGCGAAAAGGAAGCAAATTTCGTCGCGTACCTTGTCTGCATGGAATCCGACGACGATTATATCCGTTACAGCGCGTACCTCAATATGTATGAATACATTATCTCCGCACTCTCAAAAGCAGATAAGGAGCTTTACACCCAAACCGTAAAGAATCTTGATACCGATATAAGATACGAGCTTTCCGCCTACAGTGACTTCTTCGACAAATACCGTGATTCAAAAGCGTCAACGGTATCCGAAACCATAAACAATACCTATCTCACGATTCAGGGAACCGAGGGAACCAAAAGCTACGGTATGGTCGTCGATCTTTTTGTCGCCTATCTCAAGCAGCAGCAATCGGGACAATAACCGGAATCGACAGAAAATATGAAAATAAATCATTGAAAAAATAGTTATTTTTTCATGACTGTATGTGCAAAAAAACTAATTGTATTAAAAAAATGAAAACCATTGCAGAGCCTCTATATTTTCTCTTCAAAAGATGGTATAATATACGATGGTTTTGAATGAAAATATGCTGAAACAGATTTACATAAAACATATTAGAAAGGCATTTACATTTATATGGAAAAAATAGTTGTAAAGGGCGGAGTTCCGCTGAACGGCACCGTTGAAATAAGCGGAATGAAAAATGCCGCTCTGCCTATAATTTTCGCGTGTGTTCTTGTCAAAGACAAGTGTTATATAGAAAATGTTCCCAATGTCCGTGATGTCGCGTTTGCTCTTGATATTCTCAGAAGTCTGGGGGCAAGCATAAAAACAATAAATAAGACCACGTTGGAAATCGACTGCACCGATATAGAATGCGGCGATGCTCCTTATGAGCTCGTAAGTCAGATGAGGGCTTCGTGTTATCTTCTCGGTGCCGAGCTCGGACGTTTTTCATATGCCAAAGTGGCTCTTCCGGGCGGATGCGATTTCGGTCCCCGTCCGATAGATCAGCATATAAAGGGCTTTGAAGCGCTCGGCGGAACCGTAACCAACGAAGGCGGATATGTTGAAATAAACGCACCGGACGGAATCGGCGGGGCAAATATCTTCTTCGACAGAGTGACCGTCGGGGCAACCGCCAATCTGATGATAGCTGCGGCAATAAGCGACGGCGTTACGGTTATAGACAACGCTGCGCGCGAGCCGCACATAGTAGACCTTGCAAACTTCCTGAATACCTGCGGCGCACGAATAAGCGGCGCAGGAACGGATATGATAAAGATACGCGGAGTCAAAGAACTCCACGGATGTACCTACACGATAATTCCCGATATGATCGAAGCCGGCACATTTATGATTGCCGCAGCCGCGACCGAAGGAAGAGTGCGGATCAACAACATTATTCCCAAGCATCTTGAGTCGATCACCGCAAAGCTTCAGGAGATCGGCGTAAGCGTACAGGAATTTGACGATTACCTCATAGTCTCCAGAAAAGGCAAGCTTTCCAAAACTCGCATAAAAACATTGCCGTATCCCGGATTTCCGACCGATATGCACCCTCAAATGACCGTTCTTCTCTGCCTTGCGGACGGAGTAAGCTTTATTTCCGAGGGCGTATATGAAAACAAACGTTTCCGATATGTAGATGAACTCGCAAGAATGGGAGCGGATATAAAAGTAGATGTACACACTGCCGTTATAGAAGGCGGAAAGCCTCTTTCCGCCGCTCCGGTCCGTGCCGTTGATCTGCGCGCAGGCGTTGCGCTTGTTATTGCAGGACTCGTATGCAGCGGCGAAACCGAAATAACCGATATCTTCCGCATAGAGCGCGGATATGACGATATCGTAGGAAAACTGAAATCTCTCGGTGCAAATATACGAAAAGTAGTTGTGCCCGAGAAGATAGATATAAAAAAAGCAAACTAAAACGCAAAATGAGAAAGGAAATAAAAAAATGACAGTAACCAAAAAATCTCTCATCGGCGATATACTTGATAACGAAATAGAAACCGCACAGTTCTTCTTTGAGATCGGCATGCATTGCCTCGGCTGCCCTGCATCGCGCGGAGAGACTATCGAAGAAGCCTGCGAAGTGCACGGTACCGATGCAGATGAGCTCGTAAAAAAGATAAACGAATTTCTTGAGTCCAAAGAATCCAAATAAAATAAGCGCGGCACAAGCCGCGCTTTCTCATTATGAACAGTATTAAACTATCCCCGCGGCTTCTGACTGCGGCATCCATGGTGCCTCCCGATTCCCATGTGATAGACGTCGGAACGGATCATGCCTATCTTCCTATATATCTGCTTCTTTCCGGTAAAGTAAGGTCCGCTTCTGCCTCGGATATAAATGAAGGTCCCATCGCCGCGGCGCGAAGCAATGCGGAAAAGTACGGCGTCGCGGAAAGACTTGAGTTATACCTTTCAGACGGACTGAAGGAATGCAATGTTTCCGCCAAGTGCTTCAACTGCATAATTATTTGCGGCATGGGCGGAGAGCTTATTTCTTCGATAATCGAAAATACCCCCGAAATAAAGCACCCCGGGACAAGCTTTGTTCTTCAGCCCATGACAAGAGCGGAACAGCTCAGACTTTATCTTTCGGAAAACGGATTTTCAATAAAAGATGAAAAACTTGTGCGCGACAGCGGAAAAATATATCAATGCATTTCGGCAGAATACACGGGCAAAACCTATTCGCTTTCCCTCGCACAGCTTTTGTGCGGTCCGATAATAATGCAAAAGTATCACTCCGATCCGCTCAGAAAAGAATTCATTCATTCGACAATTGCGAATCTGCAAAAAATAGCCGACGGCAAGTCATGCTCCGGCGCTCCGAACGATAAAGAAAAGATGCTTATCGGAGAGCTTTCGGCACTTATTTGATTCAGATGAGGAAAATCACATGACTGTATATGAATTTTACAAATTTCTCGACAAAATTTACCCAAAAGAGCTATCCTGCCCGTGGGATAATGACGGAATAATGTGTTCCCGAGATCCGGATGCATCCGTGCGCAAGGTTCTTGTATCTCTTGACGCAACGGAACGGGCATTAAAGTATGCCTCGGAAGGTGAATTTGATCTCCTTCTTACCCACCATCCTATGATATTCAGAAAGCTTGAGGCGGTAACTCCCGCCACGCTCGGAGGAAACAGGGCAGTCGCGGCTTTCGGAGGAGATATTTCGGTCATTTCGCTTCATACAAGACTTGATGCCGGACGTGGCGGAGTCAACGATTCCCTTGTCGAAAAGCTCGGATATACCTCTTCGGAAACATTCGGCGACGATGAATCTCTGGAGCTAGGAAGAATTTTTGAGCTTGAGTCTCCGATCGGTGCAGAAGCCTTTTCATTATCGGTAAAAGAAAAGCTCGGCGCGCAGGCGGTAAGACTGACCGGATGCAAAGCCGTAAAAAGGATAGCGGTGGTCGGTGGTGCGGGCGGCGACTTCGTCCTTCCCGCAATTCTCAGCGGCGCCGATATGCTCTTATGCGGAGAATGTTCTTACAATGCAGCACAGGATGCCGCCGAGCAAGGCTTGTGCGTTCTCGAAGCGGGACATTACCACACGGAATTTCCCGTATGCCGCAGACTGCTCTCGCTTGCCGAAGAGTGCGGAATAAGCGGTGAAATATTCGAAAGCTGCGATCATATCACACTTTAACCAATAAAAACAACGGAGAAACAGTATGCTTAAGCTTGAAAACATCTCATTTTCGGCTGATACCGAAAACGGAAAAAAAGAGATACTTAAAGACATAACTCTCGAGATAGACGGCGGTTTTACTGCAATAACCGGTCCGAACGGCGGCGGAAAGTCAACTCTTGCGAAAATAATAGCAGGCATATATCGTCCGAACGCAGGAAAAATATATCTCGACGGTAAGGATATAACCGATCTTGATATAACGGGACGCGCTAAAGCCGGAATCGGCTTTGCATTTCAGCAGCCGGTGCGCTTCAAGGGAATAACGGTAAAGGATCTCATAACCTTGGCATCAGGCAAAAAAATCGGAGTTTCCGAAGCCTGCGAATATCTTTCAGAGGTCGGTCTTTGCGCCCGTGATTATATAAACCGCGAGGTCAACGCCAGTCTTTCGGGCGGAGAGCTCAAGCGAATCGAGATCGCCACGGTGCTTGCCCGCAGATCGCCTGTAACCGTATTTGACGAACCTGAAGCGGGCATTGACCTTTGGAGCTTCGGAAATCTTATCTCCGTATTTGAAAAAATGCACCGTGAAACCTCGGGAACAATAATTATCATATCTCATCAGGAACGCATTCTCTCAACGGCGGATGAAATAATCGTTATCGCAGACGGCAGTGTCAAGTCAAGAGGTGCAAGCGAAGAGATACTGCCCACACTGCTCGACAGCCCTTCGGTATGTAAAATACTGACCGAAAAGCTTTAAGCTTTGATTCTGCAAGAAAGGACGCATTTACAAGCATTTTAACTGAAATGGATAAAATAGAAAAGGATCTTCTCGAAGCGGTTTCGGGACTGCATGAAATTCCCGCAGGAGCATACAATATCCGCGCAAACGGCGTTTCCGTAGGACGTGCATCAAGCGAAAATATAGAAATAGTGTCAAAAACGGACAAGCCCGGAATAGATATAATAATCAAACCTGGTACAAAAAACGAAAGCGTTCATATCCCGGTTATTCTTTCCGAAAGCGGTCTGAACGACATGGTCTATAACGATTTCTATATCGGCGAGGGAGCCGACGTCGTAATTGTCGCGGGATGCGGAATCCACAACGGCGGAGACAAAGAGTCGCGTCACGATGGAATACACTCATTCTTCGTAGGCAAAAATGCCAAGGTAAAATATATTGAGAAGCATTTTGCCGAAGGCGACGGCAACGGCGTGAGAGTAATGAACCCTACCACGATCGTCGATATTGCCGAAAACGGATACATGGAAATGAATACGATGCAGATCAAAGGCGTCGATTCGACAAAGAGAAAGACGACAGCCACACTCGGCACCGGAGCAAAGATATCCATTTCCGAAAAAATAATGACCCACGGAAAACAGATTGCGGAAACGGATTTCACCGTTGATATGAACGGCGAAAACTCCTCGGCGCATGTTGTCTCGAGATCGGTGGCAAAGGAAAATTCAAAGCAGATCTTCCTCGCCAATGTGCGCGGAAACACAAAGTGCAGCGGTCATACGGAATGTGACGCCATCATCATGGATAACGCTGTTGTCTCCGCTATACCGGAAATTACCGCAAATTCAACTGAAGCGGCGCTCATACATGAGGCAGCAATAGGAAAAATTGCAGGTGAACAGATCGAAAAGCTGATGACCCTCGGATTAAGCGAAAAAGAAGCAGAAGAGCAGATCATAAGCGGATTCCTCAAATAATAATATTGTGATAGCTGCATATTCATAATTGTCTTGCAAAACGCAGCGGTGAAAATCATTTACGGAGTTTCACCGCTGCGTTTCTGTGTGCATACACTTTAACAATGACACTTCAAGATGCATATACTTTATTAGAAACCGAAGTAAAAAAGAAAGGAATGATTGTTTTGTCTCGCTGTATAGCTTCTCTTAAATCCATGACACATGCCGAAAAAGCAAAGCGCGCTCTTGAAGCTGAACGCTTGCGGTGTGAAATAGTCAATCTTGATAAAAACCTCACCAGGCACGGATGTGCCTACGGCTTGGAATTCGACTGCACGCAATCTGAACGGGTCAAACGTATTCTTGATCGGCGCGGTCTCGGATATGGGGACATTCTGGGGAGGCGATAGTTTTGATATATCTCGATAATGCCGCAACAACATTTCCGAAGCCCGAGTGCGTCATCCGTGAAATGTCAAAATGTATGCACGAATACTGCGGCAATCCGGGAAGGGGATCGCATTCGATGGCGCTTGCGGCATCATCGAAAATTTACGAATGCAGAGCACTTGCGGCGCAGCTTTTTTCATGCGAAAACCCCGAAAATGTTGTTTTTACCATGAACACGACTTACGCGATCAACATGGCTGTCAAATCTCTGTTCTCCGGTCACGGGCATATTCTCATAAGCTCAATGGAGCACAATTCCGTATACCGTCCCACTGTGAAACTCTGCAATATAAAAGGCGCCTCTTTTGATATATTTGATGCATTCGCGGACGACATTATCTCGGAGATAAAACGTAAAATCAAGCCGAACACGGAAATGATCGTTTGCGCTCATGCTTCAAATATATGCAATCATGAGCTTCCGATAGAAAAGATCGGAAAATTTTGCGTAAAAAACGGGTTGTACTTTGTCGTAGACGCGGCTCAGAGCGCGGGGAATCTTGATATAAACGTCGAGATGGCAAATATAACCGCATTGTGTGTTCCCGGTCACAAGGGGCTTTACGGACCGCAGGGGAGCGCCATGATGATATGCGGGAAGGATTTTCGAGGCAGCACATTCGTCGAGGGCGGCGGTGGGATAAATTCACTTGACCGCGAAATGCCCGAATTTCTTCCCGAAAGATATGAGGGCGGAACTCTTCCGACTCCGTGTATAGCCGGACTCGACAGGGGAATTGAATTTGTACTGCGCGAAACTCCTCGGGCGATCAGAGAAAAAGAAGAATATCTTTTTTCGGAAGCTTATAATCGTCTCGCGGGAGACAGACGCTTTAAAATATACTCGCATAAGAGCGGACCTATCCTGCTTATAAATATAAAGAATAAAAGCCCTTCCGAGACAGGAAAAACGCTCAACGATCTCGGGATATGCGTGCGCAGCGGCTTTCACTGCTCGCCCCTCGGTCATGAAAGCTTAGGAACCGGGGACGACGGAGCCGTGCGCGTCAGTTTCGGATTTTTCAACAGAAAAAATGATGCAATAAAGCTTTGCGATGCTTTACTGTCAGTTGCAAAATCGGTATAATAGCGTTTAAAAAGACGGCTCGTCAGAGCCGTCTTTTTATCTTTTTACAATAGTGAGTCAAATTATCGGACGCAAATATTACCGTAACCGACATTACAGAATCAGTCCTGCTTTACTTCCTCTGCATCATCCGCCGAAGCTTCTTCGGATTCGGAAAGCGTGTCATTTTCACCGTTGCAGGAATCATTTTCGTTCAATGCGTTTTCCTCCGACGAGCCAGCTGAAGCCTCGTAAGAGCTTTCCGACACCTCCGCAGCCGATTCCGCTTTTGCGTTTTTCCTCTTTCTCGAGATCACATAAACCGAAATTGCGGCAGCAGCTATCAAAATCACCGCACCGGATACCGCCAGGAGAAGCGCTTTTCTCTCGCCGGTCAAGACAGAAATCCACGACGGAACCGTTTCCGTGCGAATATGGGAACTGTCTCTCCGGCAAACGTATTTGACAGTGCCGAAGCCGAACAGCGAAGCTTTTTTTTCGGATACACCTTCGCCCCAATCATGCCCGAGAGATGCAATTATTTCTTCTTCCTCTTTTCCGCATTTGCTGCATTTGATTACGCGAAGACCTTCGTTTTCACATCCGCTTTCAATATACGATACCTCATGAAAACCATGCTCGCACTTCAAAGAGGTAAAGTCTGTGTATTCCTCGCCGCAGTTTTTGCACCTGTATTCCGTTTCAGTTCCGTCCGAAGTTTCTTTTACGGATATTTGTTCATAGTCATGACCGAGCGGCGCTGCAGTTTCCGATATATGCTCACCGCAGACCGTACACTCATATTCGGTTATCCCTTCATTTTCACAATCGGCTTCGGTTGAGGATATTTTTTCAAGATCATGCCCGAGCGCGGGAGACGTTTCGCTGAATATCTCATAACCGCACTTGCTGCATCGTAAAAATTCTCCGCCGCTCTCTGTGCAGCTTGCATCACGCTCCGATACCAATTCAAACGAATGTCCTTCTGCTTGAACCGTTTCCGTGTAGGAATCTCCGCAGTTAGAGCAGATATATGTAGTTATTCCGTCCTGAGTATGAGTCAGCTCCTGATAGAAAGTAACCGAATAGCTGTGCGAAAGCTGAGGAATCACGCTATACTTTGTATGTTCTTCGAATTGTGTGCAGCCCTTGTCAATAAGATTGTGAGTGTATCTGCAATAATAGTTTGCACTTCCCGGGGAATAGCATGTGGCAGGAACAACATCCTCGGAAAGCCACAAATGCTTTTCGGGATCGGGTGCCGATGCGGCCGACCTTACATCTTTACGGTGACCACAGACGGTGCAGTGCATGGACTGCTTTCCCGCCGAGAAACACGATACCGGATAATCCAAGGTATATTCGGAAGCATATGAGTGATCGTGTCCGGTGTAATAGTTTATTATTGCTTCCGCATCCGCTTCTCCCATTTTTCGCAGGTTTTCTTCTTTATCCACAATTGCAAGATCGTTGGGGTTTGAAAGATATGCGTGCTCTATAATAATTCCGGGAAAGCCGAATTTCGCAGCCCATGTAATTATTCCGAAATAATCCGACAAACCGCCGACCGAAGAATCCCCCGGGATATCCCACTGACATTTGTCGCTCCAATAATAAAGAGTGCTGCCGTGATCGTACTGCTGGAAGCATCCTTTGTTGCGAAGCCCCGTCGCCAAAGAAAGCTTCGAAGCGATACTGTTCCCGAGTTCCTTCATATCAAATCTCGGCAGTACGGATGTATAAACTTCGATACCATTCGGTGCGGAGGAGGTACTGCTGTTAAAGTGGATACTTGACTATAAGATCGGCATTTACACTGTCCGCATAAACTCCTCTCTGTGCAAGAGTCAGAAGAGGTTCTGTCTGCGTACTGCGGGTCATGCGAACGTCAAAATTTCCGTTCTTTTTAAGCGCTTCGGCACAGTAGGAGGCAACCTTCAAATTATAATATGACTCGTACTGCGTTCCCATTGAGCCGGGATCGCTGCCGCCGTGCCCGGGATCAAGAACAACGGTTATTTTATCATCGCCCGAAAAATGTGCGGCAAAAACAGAAGAGGGAAGCAGCAATAATGAAAAAATCACCGCTGCGATTGCAAGTGAAATACGCTTAATCATAAATACTCCGTCATGTCTAAGTAGCAATGCGGTCCGTAAAAAAGTCCGCTTATCTCCGCTTATCAATAATTATACACGCTGTGTCGAATTATGTCAACGAAGCATTATACAGAAAAGCGCAAAAATAACGATTTGGTATTGACATTTCGTTATTTTTCAATTATAATATGAGAGTACAGTATTTTGCGGTACATTTGTTTGGTAGCGAAGGGAGGGATATAAATGGCAGAGATCAGAGTAAAAGATGGCGAGACTCTCGACAGCGCGCTTCGCAGATTTAAGCGTCAGTGTCAGAGATCGGGTATCCAGGCCGAGCTTCGCAAAAGAGAATGCTATGAAAAGCCGAGTGTAAAGAGAAAGAAAAAGTCTGAAGCAGCAAGAAAGCGCAAATACAAGTAATTCTTTTACAACCAATACCTGAAATGAAAAGGCTGTCGCATTAGCGCAGCCTTTCGTTTTATTATATCATTCCAAATAATTACTTTCGGCTTCAAGTCCCGAAAATCCCCGCTGACGGAAAACTTCGTAAACAGCTACCGCGACGGAATTCGAAAGATTCAGGCTTCTGAGACCGCCCCGCATGGGAATTCTTACGCATCTTTCGTAGTTTTCTCTCAGGAAATCCTCCGGAAGTCCCCGTGTCTCCGGTCCGAAAAACAGATATGCGCCGTCGGGGTAAGCAATGTCGGTATAAGATCTCGGAGATTTGGTGGAAAAGCAGAATATCTCGGCGTCGGGATGCTTTTCAAAGAAATCGTCAAGCCCGTCATAATATGTTATATCAAGCAGATGCCAATAATCAAGCCCGGCGCGCTTCAGCTTAGAATCATCTATCTTAAATCCGAGAGGACGTATAAGGTGAAGAGAACATCCGGTTGCGGCGCATGTGCGGGCAATATTTCCCGTGTTCTGAGGAATTTCGGGCTGAAAAAGCACAATGTTCAAACTCATTTTATGTTTTTCCGTTCTGAAAAATAATTTTATGCTATGATATTATATACCATACGGCGCCGAAAAGCAATTATATCCACGCTTTTTGAGAATAATTTACTTCTTATCGCCGCAAAACATCGGAAGTAGAAAAATATTAACAAAAAACTCTTCCATTTATTCGGAATAAATGGTATAATACTTGCAACGCCTTACTTCGTAGGCCTCGGCGGCTTCACCGCCGCGCGCTGTTGCGCGGTTGCAGTTTGACTCAGCGCGGCAGAACGAAGCGTACACATCTTTGTATGCGGATAAATTTAAAAGTTACAGCCTTTTGAAAGGATATTATAATGGGACTTTACAGCAAAATTTTCGGCACATACAGTGAACGGCAGATCAAAAAGCAGATGCAGCAGATCAACATGACCGAACAGCTTGCGTCAACGTATGCTAAGCTTTCGGATGCTGAGATGGCGGAAAGGACTCTCAAATTCAAAAAAGAGATCGCCGACGGCAAAGAATTGGATGCCATTCTGCCGGATGCATTTGCCCTTGTACGCGAGGCAGCGGACAGAGTTCTCGGCAAACGTCCGTTCAAAGTACAGCTCATATGCGGACTTCTTCTGCATCAGGGACGGATTGCGGAGATGAAGACAGGTGAAGGAAAGACCCTCGTTGCCGTTCTTCCTTCTTATCTCAATGCGCTTACCGGAAAGGGTGTGCACATTGTCACCGTCAATGATTATCTTGCAAGAATCGGCTGCGAAGAAATGGGACGTGTCCATGAATACCTCGGACTCTCTACCGGTCTTGTCGTACACGATCAGTCTCGCGCGCAGAAGCAGGCTGCTTACAACTGCGATATAACCTACGGAACAAATAACGAATTCGGATTCGACTACCTACGTGATAACATGGTAACATACCGTGAGAATCTTGTACAGCGCGGGCACAACTTCGCAATAGTCGATGAGGTTGACTCTATTCTCATAGATGAAGCGAGAACCCCTCTCATAATTTCCGGTCAAGGTGAAAAAACGGATGAATTGTACGATCAGGCGGAAAAGCTTTGTCGAACAATGAAAGTGTTTGTCATAAAGGAGCTCGACTCCAAGGAACTTAATGATGATATTGATGCGGATTATATCGTTGATGAAAAAGCGCGGAGTACCACTCTGACCGCAGCCGGTGTGGAAAAAGCGGAGCGTTTTTTCGGAATCGACAACCTGTCAGATCCCGCCAACGCCGACATATCGCACCATATATATCAGGCGATCCGCGCACATGGTATTATGAAGCGCGACATAGACTATGTGGTAAAGAACGATGAAGTGCTGATCGTCGATTCGTTTACGGGACGAATAATGCCCGGAAGACGTTATTCCGACGGTCTGCATCAGGCCATCGAGGCAAAGGAAAATGTACAGATCCAAAAGGAAAACCGTACAATAGCGACGATCACGTTCCAGAACTATTTCAGAATGTATACCAAGCTTTCCGGAATGACGGGCACTGCACTTACGGAAGAAACCGAATTCCGTGAGATATACAATCTCGATGTTGTAGAGGTTCCCACGAACAAACCGATGATTCGCGTGGATCATCCCGATGTGGTTTACAAGACGAAAAACGGAAAAGACAAAGCGATAATCGAACAGATAAAGAAATGCCACGAAAAAGGACAGCCCGTTCTTGTCGGTACGGTATCAATAGAGAAGTCCGAAGCTCTTTCCGGAAAGCTTAAAGCGTGCGGAATAAAGCACACCGTCCTCAATGCAAAGCATCATGAGCTTGAAGCCGAAATAGTCGCTCAGGCAGGAAAGCTCGGTGCCGTTACCATATCAACGAATATGGCGGGACGTGGAACCGATATTCTTCTCGGCGGAAATGCGGAGCACCTTGCCAAAGCCGAGATGCGCAAGCAGGGCTATGACGAGGAAATCATAGGCAAAGCAGTCGGCTCGCTTCAGGATGTGCCCGAGGATGTTCTTGCGGCAAGGGAAGTGTACCGTGAGCTGTTCAAGAAGTTCCAGGATTCAATCAAACCCGAAGCCGAGCAGGTATGCAAAGCCGGAGGACTTTTCGTGATCGGTACCGAGAGGCACGAAAGCCGCCGTATTGACAATCAGCTCAGAGGTCGAAGCGGACGTCAGGGAGACCCCGGTGAATCGCGTTTCTTCCTTTCTCTTGAGGACGATCTTATGCGTCTTTTCGGAAGCGAGCGGATCATCGGACTTGTCGACCGTCTCGGACTCAAGGAAGACGAGCCGATCGACGCTAAAATACTTTCAAACTCAATCGAAAATGCGCAGAAGCATCTCGAAGGCGAAAACTTCAACAGGCGTAAAAATGTCCTTGAGTATGACGATGTAATGAATCAGCAGCGCACGATCATCTACAATCAGCGCAAAGAAGTGCTTGACGGAAAAGACCTCAAAGATAAGATAGAGCACATGATATCATCCACGGTAAGCGATTCCGTAAATGCGTTTCTTGCCGGTGACGACAAGAGCATGTGGGATATCGAAAGTCTCAGGCAGAAGTATCTCGGGCTCATCTGCACCGAAGAGGATTTTGAGCTTAACGATGAAAGCGCCTATGCCCAGAGAAAAGAAATCGAAGAAACGCTTCTTGACCGCGCAATGAAGCTTTACCGTGACAAAGAGCAAAACGTATTCGGCGAGGAGCAGATGCGCGAGGTGGAGCGTGCGATCCTTCTTCGAAACGTCGATATAAAGTGGATGGATCATCTCGAAGCCATGGACAGTCTCATGGAAAGTGTCGGGCTCCAGGCATATGCTCAGCGTAAGCCCATTGCGGAATACCGTATACAGGGCGCCGATCTCTTTGATGAGATGATAACAATGATTCGCGACGATACAGTAAGAATGATTCTTTCCGTGGTACCGAAGTCCACACAGGTAAAGCGAGTTGAAGTCGCGCGCCCCGTAAGATCCGGATTTATGGGACAGCCCGGTGCAAAGCCGATACCCGCGAAGCCGATGCCGCTTCGTTCCGAAAAGAAGGTCGGCAGAAACGACCCCTGTCCCTGCGGAAGCGGAAAGAAATATAAAAACTGCTGTGGAGCCAACACGGCAGACGGAGGGGTAGAGCAATAATATAACCGTTTATCGGTAAATAAGAGAACAGGAGAAAGAGTAAATGGGATTCGGAATTCTTATGGGAGGCTATGCGCTTGCCTTTGCATTTACTCTTTCTCCGTTTTATTTTTTCGCCGATGTTATCGGCGGATTGATAATGATCTACGCTTTTACAAAGCTCGGAGCATTTCAGAAAAAATTCTATACCGCAATAATTCCGGCATCGCTGTATGTCTTGGAATCCGGAATAAATGCAACCGTTATGCTGGCAAAATTTACGATACCGGACATCGTGTCTATGCTTTTGAAAGCACTGATCGCCGTAACGGTACTCGTTCTCAATCTCATAATCTTCGGTGCCGTAATATCACTTACCGAGGAAATAGGGCTTGACAAAATAGCATTCCGGGCAAAGCGAAACATGCTTCTGCTGATTGTATATTATGCACTGTATTCGCTTGTTTCGTTGTTCAGCAAGCCTATATACGATTTCGTGCCGTTTTCGAGCGTCATTGCGGTGCAGTTCTTCACGTTGTTTGAATTTATCTGTCTTGCACTCAATATAATACTGCTCGGATCATGCTGCAAGTGGATCGGTATAGAAGGTGAAGAAATGCCCGTACCGCCGGAACAGCGTTCGCGCCTTTCAAAGCTTAATGACAAATGGTCGGAAGCCGAAAAGCGAATTTTCACTCCGAAGGAAAAGCGCAATGTAGGTGAAGAAGCCTCTTCGTCCGCCGCGCAGACAAAGCCGAACAAAAAGAAGAAAAAATAAAATTACGGAGAGCGGCATGAAACTCGGATTTATCCTTGCGGGATTTATATTTTTTGCCAACCCAAACATCGGAATAATTGATATTTTCCCCGATTTTATAGGAATCTTTCTTATAATAAAAGGGCTCTCAAAAACATCCCTGATCGTCGAGTGGCATGAAAAAGCGCAAAACGCCTTTTGGAAGCTTGCATTTATTGAAATTCTGAAAACCGCGGCAAATTTTATTCTGCTTCTTAATATAAACACAATGCCGCTGCTTCTTTCTTTCACTTTTTCAATAGTGGAGCTGATAGTTTTCATTCCGGCTGTAAACGAGCTTTTTGAAGGATTTTTCTATGCTGGTATGCGCTTCGGCGGCGATGCTGTTTTTGATTCAAAGCAGAAGATAAAAAATTTCCGCGATCCTTCGAACGGAGAGCGTGTCAGACGTGAGGTCACGGTTGAACGCGGAGTTAGAATCAAGATAATAACAATAGTATTCCTGATCCTGAGAGACATACTTGCCGTTATTCCGAATACAACAGAGCTTCAGCTTTTCAAAAATCAAGGCGAAGTAGCTCCGAATGTAATACGGCTCGCGGACTTCAACAATCTTTTTATTACCGTTGAATGCGCTGTCGGGGTTGTTTTGGGTGTTGTGTGGCTCTCTCTCTTTATCCCTTATTTCACAAAAGTCGTAAAAGACCGCAAAATGACGGATGTTCTCGAAAAAGCATTCAACGAAAAATTAAAGCTCGACCCGTTTTTGCCGATCACGGTAAAAATGAAATATGTGTCGGCGTGCCTTATAGGTGCATTTATAGCATACAATTCTCTGTACAGCAATTATGTAAACTATCTTCCGAATTGTCTCTCGGCAATATTTCTTATAATTGCGGCGGTGCTTCTTAAAAGCCGTATAAAGTCGGCACTGTGGGCGATACCGTTTGCTGCAGTATCGGGCGTTATTTCATTGATAAACCTCGCTTTACAGAGAAAATATTTCGTTACATTCGAATATCTTCCCGATGATTCCTTTTGGAGGTCAAATGCCGGAATCTTGTATTCGAGGATACAGATGTTTTCAGTCGCAGAGAACGCCGCAGTCCTCATAGCTTTTATCATCTTGTTTTTCAGCCTCCCGAACTGTCTGAAAAAAGATACTCATAACGTATCGGATGATCTGATTGAAAGAGAAGCGCTGTCAAAAATCAGAAGAAAGTTTATCTGTATCGTTCTTTTCACCGCTGCCGTATGTATTATTTGGGCATTTCATCCGTGGATTCTTCTTTACATTGATCCCATGATAACATCTTTTTTCGTAATACTGACTGTTCTTTGGAGCATATTTTCTTCAGTGTCTCTGTTGGACATCTACGATTCGATCTACAAGACAAACAGATAAAATTCAAAAAAACGCTTGAAAAACAAGCGGTTTTTTTGAAGAGAGAGCGCCAAACGATTCCCAAAGCTATGACAGCGCATTCAACGAAAAAGGGAAGAGTGAGACACCGAAACGTCTCGCTCTTCCCAAATCAATTTTCAAAGAATCGTTCAGAGAGAATCTATGATTCCCTGAGCCCAATTAACAATCTGACGGCGCTCGTCAAGAGAAATCTTCTTCGAGAAGATTCCGCCTCCGTTTACATAGTAATCGTTGTCGATTAGATTGGTTCCTGCATCACGAAGCATTTCCTTAACCATTTTAAGCGCTTTGCAGTCCTTTTCACCGTCGATGAAAAGAGCCACGTTGTACGCACGCTGAGCGGTAAGCTCACGGCAGAACAGTCTGAGCTTATCGTTAGGCTCACCCTTGAGAGTCATTCCGATAATAACAAGACGCTCCTTCTCGCAGGGAAATCCCGGCGGAACCGCATCAACAAGGCATTTGAAAGCTTCGCCGAGAGCCGACGCAAAAGTCTTCATTTTTGCCTTATCAGAGGAATAAAGAACCCTCATCTTAATGTCTTTCATATCCATTTTGTATGTCCTCCGTAAAGTACGAAATACGATTTTAACATATTAATTATATCATACAAACCGAAAAATTGATATGTCTAAAGTATTAATTTTAACATTTCGTCAACATGCACATAATACGACAAACTTTTATAGCCATTATAACCAAGTCAAGTTTAAGAATTTGTCTTCATTAATTTGAGCAGTACTGCACTTATACCGAATCCTATAACGGTACAGGTAATCGCTTCTATAAGTCCGTTCCAGCCTACAAAAAGAAGAGAAAAGAGAAGTATGCTGTCGGTATTAAAGGTTGTCTGCATCATCGTGCTAATATAGTCGCTTCTTCCGAAGAAAAGAATCAGAAAAAGGATAAAGAGCAGTGTGTTAAGGACAGACGCGGACAATGAAGCCACCGCGCACGAGACATTGCCTTTTTTTGTTGCTTTGTACATTCCTCTGAATATTACAGACGCCAAAAATCCCATAAGTGTGCGTGGAACGATGCAGAACAGCGCCGTAAAAACAGGATTGATCGCCAAAAGCGCCGCGCCGAAGAAACTTCCGGTAAAGCACTGAATAAAGCTTGATACGCCGAACATGAAGCCGAGAAAAGTCCCGACTGCAGGACCGAGCAAAATTGCTCCTACAGCCACCGGTATCACCAAAAACGTTATTTCAACGAAACCGACCTTGAGATATCCTATGGGAGTAAAACTCATCAGGAAAATGATCGCAGTCAATATTGCGGTTTGCGTCAAAAGCAGGACTTTTTTTGAAGTTTTTGTTTTTTCCATAATTTCCTCCGGGACTTTAACCCGACACTGCCGCCCGCAACGCCTGCGGTGTAGCGTGTGTAATTTTATTTATAATAACAGCCTTGGCTGAAATTATACATTTTTATAAATCGCCGACGGAGAGCCTCCGTATAGAAGCGCCTTCGGCTTACAGTCTGTTTCGGACGTAAAGCGATGCTATTCCGCGCAGAGTAAGCGCGGGATCATAGGCAAACTTATTTCGGCAGTTTCTCAGTATTATTTCCGCATATTCTCCGGTAGAAACCAATGCCAGCTTTTGACCGCCGTTTTTATCGATAAGCATCTCGCGCAAATTGCGGATTATTCCGTCAAGCATAGCCGAATTACCGTTGATAATTCCGGATTTCAATGCTTCTTCCGTGTTCTTTCCAATTAATGGTGTAATTTCTGCGCCTATCGCCACCGATTCGATCAATTCGGCGTTCTGAGAGAGGCTTTCCGCCGAAATACGCACTCCCGGAGTAAAAATACTTCCTAATACGGTACGTTCTTTGTCAATCACGGTAACGGTATTTACCGTGCCGGCATCAAAAATTGTAATCGGCGGTTCAAATAAGTCAAGCGCTGCTGCACAATCCGAAACTATGTCTGCGCCTAATGAAGCCGGATCGTCAATCGCTATTTTGAACCCGGTTTTGATGCCCGGTCCGATAATGTAAGGACGTGATGAACATCCCGAGAAAAGCTGCGCCGCGGAAGCAATTCTTTCGGTGAACGTCGGTACAACAGAAGATATGGCTACCGCATCAATCGGATCAATGGCACCTTGAACCGAAGATTTCAGAGAAAAGATTTCTTTGAACAAAACCGCATATTCATCCGTGCTGCGGCGCTCGCATGACGAAATTTCGGAAGAGAAAATAAGTTTCGGCTGTCCGTTCGGGGAAACTTCAAAAGTTCCGAACGAAATGCTTGTATTTCCGATATCTATGCATAATAACATACCGGTTTTCTCCTTCCCTCAATTATACAAAATTTGCATTTTGTATAATAGAAGGGATTTTACCCCAATCGAACATAGAATCCCACAAGGTACAAGTTTTAGCTTTAGGATCATCGAGGATGCCAAATTGATCATATACCCATTTAAAAATCTTAAGAAAATCATTATCAGAATCAAGCATCATGTCAGCGAAACCATTGCGAAGCTGCGCTTCGATTCTTATCCAAGATTCAGGATTTTCACGTTCAGCATTTTTTAAAACATCCTCAGAATATTCATTTAAGAACGTACCCGGAGGACATCCCTTAATCTTAACATAAGGACAAGAAAACCACTTCTTAGGATCTTGATCATACTGTAATTTCTTATCGTATATTCTGCAAAGCTTCTCAGAACCAGCAGAACCGATATAAAGAGTTTTTTGATTACCTTCACGAAAACTCCAACCCATTGGCTTTGTAGAATTACCGGTACCACGGACACGAACTGAAGTAGCATTACCATATTCACGACAAAGCTTAACAGATTCATCGAGAAACTGAGGCATGAAGTTAATAAGATCAAAAGCTATATCAACACGAGTAACATGGAAAGGAGATTCAGGAACTTCACAAACCTTACAAGAAGCGTTACGCAAACCGAAGATCATACGATCAATATCAAAACCTTTATTTCGAATATAATCAAGACCTGCACCAGAAACATCCGTTTTAATCCATTTCAATTTTTTATCATAGAAATTAATAAAACCTTCATCCCTGATCTGATCAGGCTCGCCAATTACTACTACACGGAAGCCATTGAAAGAAAATTCAGAGTATTCAAAGAGATTCGAACGACAATATATTGTATTGAAAGCGTTTACAAAGCCCTGCTGATCATAGATTTCCCACATTCCAAAGATCTTAGCGATCTGAGCAAATGAAACATCATTCCAAACAAGAGAAAGCCAATCGAATTTAGGAAAAACATTAAACTGATCAAGATCCTTCAAACGCATATCAAGATCTTGAGCCTGAAGGACTCCGCCGAGCTTCAAACGATTAGAATCATCAAGCTTCTTCATATTCTTCCTCCTCATCCGCTTCCAGAGAATAATCAAAAACAAAAGGACCGAAAAGACACGAAAGATCAAATTCGTTATAAATAAAAACTCTAAAGTTCAAATCAAAATAAGAAAAATCATCAAAATCAGGATAACAAGCTATCTCAACCTTGTAATCGGAATACCAACGCTCAATTACACGGATAAAAAACCTAAAGGAACAAAAATTCACATCATAAATCTTGTTAGGTTCAATTACAAACTTTGACATTTTAATACCTCCAAATTGTACTAATTAAAATTTTATTAAAACGCTTTCGGAGAATTCCCCGATCACATCTATAGAATAGCACAATGTTTTTAATATGTCAATAGATTTGTACTAAAATACTTCAAAAAATTTCGAATATCCGAGCTTTACCGTTATACCCTCCTACATGCCGACACGGTGATACAAGCCCGTGTCGGCGGTTTCGCCGGGAGTTTTACCGGAAAAAGGAAAAAAACCGCCTAAAGGCGGTTTTTTATTTATTGCCCGCGCGGGAAAGCGCGCTACCTAATGCGTCCGGGAGGACTCGGACGCATCAGGAACCGGGCGCGCATTTCCTGTCACGTCCCCTTCCGCGGGCGGATCCGCTGCGGCGGGGCTGAGCTGTAAGCGATAGTCAGATTGATCATCAATGAAGCTATCGAAATCGTTAACCCAGCGAGGAATGAAAGTGATTACTCCAGAAAAGAAGAATTTCGGAATTCTAACGAAATCGTCAGCCATCTTGGCAGTATCACGAGTTTCGCCAGCGGGAAGAATCACGGGGGTCTTAATGTACGGCGTGCAAGTAGTCCAAAGACGTAAACGCTTCTTGACGATATAGAGACGATCAGCTAGATCACGAATCTTCTTATCAGTATCGTAAGTCTGACTAAACATAACGATTTTAACGCGCTTATGTCGCTGAAGGCGTAGATACTTCTGGAACGGCTTCGGGAAACTACTGAAATCACGATTATCCCAATGTAAGTTAGCTTCTCCGATGAATACTACTGAATTCGGAGGGAGCTTATACATATAGAGCTTCGAGGCATCGAGCTGCTTAACGAAAGGCTGAAAGCTATCATTACGATCACAGAAACAATTCCAACCTTTCTTATAATACTTATATGCAAGCTTCTGAAGAGTAGTAGACTTTCCACATCCTTTTTTTCCGAAATACACATCAAGTGTATAAGGGGAACAATACTTATTTGTTAAAGAACAAAAAACAATTAAAACCTCAAAAAAGCAAGCAATAAATACAAAAAGTATCTTAACTAATCCCCAAATCATATTAATGACCCCAAATTAAACGATGAATCAGAAGCACGGCAAAAAAGCCGACAAAACCCATGAAAATCCACTGAAAATATTCAAGCTGAACAAGATCAATTATTTTTTGAACGTAAAGCAGAAAAAATTCTTTCATTTAAAAAAGTAGCGCGCTCCGGCACAGCCGGGAGCGCGCTTCTCCTCTCGTTAAGCACCCCAGATAATGCCGCGAATGATCTTCACGCCAAAAAGCGCAAGACTGCAGCCAATACCGATAGCGAGATAAGGAAGAACCTCGGAAGAAGTTACCCAACTAAATACAGTAGGAATAACTCCGCCAGTACCAAATAAGGTTGTAGTAAGCTGCGTAAGAGCCTGAGCCATTAATTAAACATCTCCTTTCAAATAATTAAGCACCCCAAATAATACCACGAATAATTTTAACACCGAAAAGCGCAAGACTGCAGCCAATTCCAATCGCAAGAAACGGAAGGACAGGCGACGAGGTGATCCATGTGAATACAGTCGGAATAACTCCGGCCGTGGAACCCTCAGTCCCTCCGGTAGCGAACAGAGTAGTAACAAGCTGCTTCAAAGCTTCAGCCATATCAAAATACCCCCTTCCCAATTTAATCTATTTTGAATACATTATAAAAAATGCTCAAAACACAATTTAAAAATGCAAGAACGCCAAAAAACAACAGTACGAGACAGAATACAAAAACGATCAATTCTTGATTGACTGACCAAGAACTCAATCCGAGAATTTCAAAAAGTAATTCAATCACAAAATCCACCTCTTTTTAATTATCGAAAAACCAACGGTAACAAAAATCAAAACAAGAAGAGAAATGAAACAATATTTAGGATATACATTTTGAACATCAAGCGATTGATATTGACGCAAAGAAGAATAAAGATAGTCAGGATAAGCTATTGACACGCTTCCGGAGACATCCTCGGAATAGTCAAGAGAAGCAGCAGAGCCGGAAGATGAGCTAGTATAAATCCATTGATCGCCAGAGAAGTTTAAAGAGCTGCCATCTTGATTAACTTTACCTTGAACGAAGAGATACTTATACATTCCAATACGAACAGCGAGATAATCACTACCGTTGTCAAGTAAGCGTTGACCCATTGAAGTATAATTCATACTTCCGTCAAATTGAGTATAATCAGCCATGATCAGACCTCGACCAAACAGCATAGCCACGCGACGAAGAAACCCAAGCAGGAAGATCATCAGGCGGAGGCGAAGAAGCTTGATACTCAGAAGATTCAACCGGAGAATCGAAGCGAGCACGAAGAGCAACAGGCTTCAAAGCAAAGCGGGCAACAAGAAATACGCAGATCAGAACGATAATAAAAGAATACAAAGTCATAGAGCCAGAAAAGAGATAATTAGAGATCTCTTGACTTTTGAGAAGATCTATAAGCTTCTCGATCGGATAGAAAATTAAATCAAAAACTTGTAATATGCCCATATCAATCTCCATTCGAGCCAAAGCTGAGGCGATTTATTACCATGATAGCGATAAAAAGAATAGCGAATACGGCAAGGCCAGCGGGAAGAACAGCGACATAAACGGGAAGAGTAGCTACGATCTGACCGAGCATGCCGACGAAATTTACAAGACCGGAGACAAAGCCAGAAATAAATTCAACAATAGAATTAAGCCCGGCAAGAATAGCCTTAACAACAGAAATCAAGTTCGCGTACTCCTTCCAAATAGAATAGCTATAGTTCCAAGCGATAAAGCCATATAGACAAGGATCGGAGCTATATTGAGAATCCTCGTCAGAAGAGTAGAAACAACCGGAGCGCCGACAGCTACGGCTGCAGCATAATCTACAATACCGCCGGAATAATAATCACCTACGGCCTTCCAAGCATCTTTAGAGAAAGAGAAATCAAAAGAATATCCATCAGAGGAAGTAATAGTCATATCCTGAAAAGTATCAGTTACATCTTTTTCACTGTTAAAATAATCAAGAATAGTCTTTGAAGCTTCTGCCGAAGTGGAAGTATCAACAGGATCACCCTGAATTAAAGATTCAAGAGAAGCGGCATTCTTATTCTGATTAGCGATAATCTTATCAGCTTCGGCGGAAATAGCTGAAATAATCTTTGCAGTTTCACCGGCATCATTAACAGGATCGGCAGAACCTCGGACAGAGTTAACTACAATCAAGCCTTTTTGATCGGCAACAAAGCTTTCGGAGAGATAAAAAATAATACCAAAATAATCAGAATCTGAATAGCTAAGAAGATCGGTTGAGAAAGCTAAAGATACAGTTAGAGATTGACCGGATTTTTCAACATTATAAAGATACCCGGAAAAAGTTCCGGCGGAATAAAGTCCGGAATAAGGAAGCATTGGCGTTGAAGTCTTATAGCTAAGACCAGCAAGAGCAGAAGCATCAGAAGCCGAACCGGTAAGCTGAGGAGCCAAAGCTAAAAGCTGAGCATTTCCAATAAATTCGTAATAATCAGTAAAAAGATCAGCCTTTAAATCTGTTACAGCAGATTGCGTAAACGCGATAGTAACAAGGATATAAGGCGCAGAAGTTAAAGGCTTTCTAAAAGCGACGCCATAAGTAAAAGCGTTAAAATCCTGATAATTAGAGATATTAAGCTGACTATACCCAGTAGCTAAACAGTTAATAATAGATCCTTCGGCAGTAAGATCGCCGGAAAACCAACCGTATTGACTAATAGGATTATCCGAAGAAGGAGAAGCAAAGGAAGGAAAGACAAACGAAAAAGCGATAAAAGCGCAGCACACCACTACAACTATTAAACGCTTAATCATGTTAATCACTTCCCTTTTCTAAATTTATGCCGAATTTTCTTAATAAAAGATTCCAAAGATACAAAAACAAAGGAAAAAGCAACAATAAAAACAAATACAATAAAACAGAAGAAAAGAACGATGCAAACAATATCAGTAACTTCAGTAATAAAAAATATAGAATCAAGAAAATCGAACATAAATAAACCCCTTAATTGTTTATTTTTTAACACGCTTCCGGCGGGCTTTAATCAATTTTTTCAATCTACGATTACGAACAAAATCAGAAGTCTTCAACTTTTCATACAGCCAAAAAGCAAAGAGAACAATATTAATCGTAATCGTAATAGTCAATATAAAAGGAATCATTTGAAGTCAGGAGAAGAAAGATCTAGAACGTCGATCACATCGTCGGAAACAATGATCTTCTTAACATATGCAAGCCCATTATTGCGCTTACCATAAACAACATCAACAACGCTACCAATAAGCGGATGTTTGGAATAACGATCCGGCGGAGCAGAGACTACAGAAACAGTATTCCCGGTTGTGAAATCAGAATCAGAAGGTTCAATACAATAGATCTTAATTCCTTCTATATCGCGACCTTCCTCGCCCTTAAAAGAATAATCAGAATAACCTACAACAATCATTTTAAATTACCTCCAAATTAAATTTTTCATTTTTAGATTCATGAACAACAACATTTCCATTAGAGCGATTAATTAAACAATACCCAGCTTCATCCAAAGCATCAAAGAAAGATTGATCATTTAAAGCATTAACAACATCATCAGATCGCCATCGTAACTGAAAGATTCCTGAATCGTCGCGGCGAAAAGACTGTTGATCTTTAAAATCGAAAGCAGCCCAATACTTTCCGAGAATACGATTCCAACGGCGAGAATCAGAAGATTCAGAAGAAAGCTGAAGCTGCTTCAAAAGAAAATTAGTATATTGGATGAAAGCAGAGGGACCGAGCTTAGCCATCTGAATCAAGAGCAAAGACAAACCATTGCCGAAAATATAGCGTTCCGAACGTTTAATATAGTCCGGAGGCTGTTCAACGCAATTTGCATTTTGGATAATTGCTCCTCGGTCTGCGCTCGGCTTGAGAATACTGTCTTTCCATTTTCCCCGCCTTCACGATTACGTCTTTTATAATGATACCATATATGAAGCGGCGCTGTCAAGTCTTTGTCAACTTCATATATCATAATCTTCCGTCATTCGTTCACGAACATGCTTTATCACATCATACTTTCGTTTTGTTGCCATTCCTCCTCGGATATGACGTTCCGATTTGTTTTTTTCAAGAATTCTCTTCACACGAAAATAATACACCGAATTTATATTTTTCAGTCTTTCGGTTACATCTTTATGTACTGTGGATTTGCTTATGGAAAATTTTTTTGCGGCCTCACGCACCGTACATTCTGTTTTTATAATATATTCCGCTAATTCTTCGCAGCGCCTTTTCTCTGCATGGGCATTGTAATCGGTCCGTTTATTCATTAAAGAACACCTCAACATATATTTGTCTGATGTAAATATATGTTGAGGTGTGATTTCGTATGATAATTTAAATCGGCAGCTGTTACTTATTGGAAAAAGCGTATACAGTCGTAAAGTCATATACATCACCGGGCTTCAGAACCGTATCTGTAAATCCGGTATGATTAATGCTGTCGGGCATTTTCTGAGTTTCGAAGCAGACCGCGCAGTTTTTGCACTGAGCAACTCCGTTTTTAAACGGGAGGTCCTCGGGATCAATCATATTTGAAGTGTATATCTGAACACAAGGCTGATTCGTATATACCTCCATGAATCTTCCGGAATCCTTATCATAAAGCGATGCGCACTTCTTCACGGTAACAGAATCCGCTCCGTTAATAATATAGTTATTATCGTATCCCCCGCCCTGACGATCCATAGAAGGTTCGGAATCAAAGTCACGTCCGATGGGCTTCTCGACACGGAAGTCATATGGAGTATTCTCTACATCGACGAGCTCGCCCGTGGGAATGAGTTCGAAGTCCTGATCGTTTATACGGTCGGCATCGATCCACATCACCTGATCGCAAATGGTGCCCTTATCATATCCCGCGAGATTGAAATAAGCATGGTTCGTGAGGTTTACGATCGTGTTCTTATCGGTGTCGGCAATATAATGAATGGAAAGTGCGCCTTCCCTTTTCAACGTATAAACTACCTTTACCCGAAGAGTACCGGGGAAGTTTTCCTCCATATCGGGACTTGTATAGGTAAGCTCGAGCGAAGGCTCATCGACATTATCCGACACTTTTACATCCCACATACGTTTGTTGAAGCCGATCTCACCGCCGTGAGCGGAATTCTTTCCGTCGTTTGCGAAAAGGCTGTACTCAACGCCGTCAAGAGTAAATTTGGACTTGCTGATACGGTTGCATACACGCCCGATTATGGCACCCTGATATCCCTTTGCATTGAGATAACCGTTGATATCGTCAAATCCGCATATAACATCAGTCTCAGCTCCGTCTTTTCCCTTCACCCAAAGATTCACGACTGTTCCGCCGAAATCGATGATCCGTGCTCTGAGAATCGAGGAATTGGAAAGCGTATATGCAGTAACCGGAGTATTATCCGGGAGAGTTCCGAAAGGTTCTTTAATGATCATTTTGAAGTCCTCTCAAAATTTATTTTCAGTCCGGATATCCGTCGGGATTCTTTTCCTGCCAACGTGCAAGGTCTATGCACATCTCATCAATACCGCGCTTTGCGGTCCATCCGAGAACCTCACGCGCCTTTGTGGGGTCGGCGTAACATTCGTCGATATCGCCGGGACGGCGGGGCGCGATCTTGTAGTTTACTTTTTTGCCTGTAGCCTTTTCATACGCGGAAACGATCTGAAGAACGGAATAACCGTTGCCGGTACCGATATTGAAGTAATCTATTCCCTTCACCTTGCGCGCCTGATCGAGAGCCTTGAGATGAGCGTCGGCAAGATCAACAACGTGAATGTAATCACGCACACCCGTACCGTCGGGAGTATTGTAATCGTTTCCGAAAACGGAAAGGCACTCAAGCTTACCACCGGCAACCTTGGAGATATACGGAAGAAGATTGTTCGGAATTCCCTTGGGGTCTTCGCCGATCAAACCGCTCTCATGCGCACCGATAGGATTGAAATAACGCAGTATGGATACGCTCCACTCCGGATCGGAAACGCAGATATCTGCGAGAATGCGCTCAATAACCAACTTCGTTTCTCCGTAGGGATTTGTAGTGGAAAGCGGAAAATCCTCACGGATCGGCACGCTTTCGGGCTTACCGTATACGGTTGCAGAAGAACTGAATACAATCAGCTTGACATTGTGCTTTGCCATAACCTCGCAAAGTATCAACGTTCCGGTAAGATTGTTGTGATAATATCTTATCGGCTGAGCAACAGATTCACCGACAGCCTTGAGACCCGCAAAGTGAATGACCGAGTCAATATTGTTCTCGTTAAATACACGGTCGACAGCTTCGTAATCAAGAAGGTCGGCATTATAGAACTTCGGACGCTTTCCGGTAATAGTCTCAATTCTGTCGATAACACATTCCTTACTGTTGGAAAGGTTATCGAGAATAACTACATCACGACCGTCGTTAAGTAGCTCGACAACGGTATGAGAGCCTATGAATCCGGTACCGCCTGTAATCAAAATAGCCATAATTACACCTCACAAAAAATGTTTATAAATATTTTTTTATTATCTCATTCATCTCGGGAAGCTTCTTTTCCATATCGCTTACAAGTTTGAGCTGAGTGCGCGCGCGATCAAGATTCTGATTCTCGCGATGAACAGCGAAATAGGTATCTCCGTTGAGATGATCTGCAAGAAAACGAATTCCCGTTTCAAACGTTATAATGATGGCGCCCATCGGGAGTCCGAGAATTTCTGCATCCGTAAGCGAATTTTCAAGACCCGCTATAAAGCCGCGCGTATAATCCTCGAAAAGATCAAGACGCATGAAAACTTTCGAAAGATCGCGTTCATCTTCATCTGCATTGGAAGCTCCGAAGCGTATGCTATCACCGAAATCATACAGCACCGATCCGGGCATAACGGTATCCAAATCTATAACGCAGACCGCCTTGAAGGTTTTCTCATCGATCATGACATTGTTGAGCTTTGTGTCGTTATGCGTAACGCGAAGCGGATATTCTCCTGATGCTATTCTGTCCGTTATGTATGAGCATATACCCTCATGGTCAAGTAGAAATTGGACTTCTTCACGTACACTGTCCGCGCGTCCCGCAACATCATCTGCGAGAGCCTTTTTGAAGTCCGCAAAACGGCTTACCGTATTATGAAAGTTGGGAATCGTTTCGTGAAGCTTATCAGCGGGAAAATCCGAAAGCATGCGCTGGAATTTTCCGAAAGCAAGTGCGGAATTATAAAAGAGCTCCGGAGTTTCGGCGGTCTGAAATGTTTTCGCACCGATGATGAAATAATACATTCTCCAAACACATCCGTCCGCGTCGGTCGTATAAAAGGTTCCGTCCCTTGTGGGTATCAGGCGAAGCACTTCCCTTGTCGGGTCTCCACCGGCTGCAAGCACCTTTTTCTTTATAAAATCAGTAACATTCAATATGTTCTCGATGAGCTCGGCAGGCTTTTTGAAAATAGAAGTATTGATCTTTTGAAGGACGTACTTGATTTGACCGTCACAACGCACCATAAGAGTAGTATTTATGTGACCTATGTTGCAGGGCTCAAAGGTTTCCGGCGTATCGTCAACTTCAAATTCTCTGAAAATTTTCAGATAAAACTCATGATTGTACATATGAATAAGTTCTCCCTTTTTTAAGCGTGCGTTCCAAAGAAAAATGCCTTATATACAAGACATTAAACCCCCACGATATTGAGATTACGATTAATTATATCACTGCTTGATTTGTTTGTCAATAAAATCTGCCGCTTTTCGGTAAATTGCACACACCTTAAATCCAAGTATGCAAAGAAAAAACCATAAAACGGAAAAAAGCAGACTTACCTGCCCGAAAATATTAAAGCGAAGGGACGAATAGCTCCAGACGTTCCATCCGAGCCGCAGATTGACTATGCACCCGGTAAGAAATTCGGCGGCGGTAATGAAGGCGCTGCCCGCCGCACATCTCAAAAGCAGATGTGCGCCGCCTGCCTTCTCATATAAGAAATAAAGAACGGCGAAGCAAACGCCGCCCAAAACGGTCATGCTCCAATGTGAATACCCGCGCCACAGGATTTCAATAAAAGTATAGATTATTCCTCCGAGCATCGCCGCACCGGAATATCTCCTTAAAGTAATCAAAAAACCACCCCGTAACTGTTTTGTCCAATTACGGAGCGGTTTATTCAGCAAATCAATCAGACTGCGTGTATATTTTTGATGCGTGTCTTAAAGCCGTAAATATAGCCGATAAACATCATCGGTATCTGCGGAACCGTTACTATTATGTAAGCGATAAATCTGTCTTTTGTCGATATATCGCTGAACACATCGTTTGCACTGAATCCTGCAAGCAGGGGAGCCAAAGCTTTTACGGCACCTGCGATATAGTCAAATCCGACGGCAAAGCAAACCAATGTATAGAGAGCAAGCGAGCAGACAACTATTATAATGGGATAAAGAACGTTGAATTTATCTTTTCCCGCTTCGGACTGAGCCGCAACGAGAGCTCCGTCATCACCGGATTTCTTCATAAACTCAAACATAGCTACCATCGAAGCTGCTATGCCGATCACGGTAACGATTATACTTCCGACACCGAGCTTTGCGGTCATGCCTTCGCTGAACCACATCAAAGCCTTCGATATGTAATCCGGAATAATCATTACGAAAATAGCAATAAGCCCCGAAAGGCAGAGAAACATCACCTGAAAGGGGATTTGCTTGAGCGCATCTAAGATTCTTTTTGAATTCATACCACAAACTCCATTTTCCGTGCGGGTTATTTATGATTAATATCATACAATAATTGCGGCAATTTGTCAATATTCAAACCGCAAAATCAGCAAAAATTGTTCAGGAATAATATCTGATGTCGGCAACGACCTTGCCGAGAACCGAAAGCTCCTTCGTATAAATAGGCTCCATGGTGCGGTTTTCCGGCTGCAGCCTGAAGCGGTCTTTTTCGCGGTAAAAGGTTTTAACGGTCGCTTCGTCTCCGATCAGCGCTACCACGATATCCCCATCGTCGGCGACCGGCGTTCTTTCAACCACTACGATATCTCCGTCGAGTATTCCGGCTTCGATCATACTTGTTCCGCGAATACGAAGGGCAAATAACCGCCCGCCGAAAGATGAAGCACTGCCACCCGAAGGAGTAAAATCGATATACTCTTCTCCGCTGAGATCCTCTGATGCCAAAATCGGCAGTCCCGCCGCAACATCGCCGATCAGCGGCACTCTTATGCTATTCCGCTCTGCCGGATCGGCTTTCGTGCGTATTGAACGGCTCTTTCCGTCTTCCTTCTCGAGATACCCTTTTTCCTCAAGCCTTTTTATATAGGAAAACACCGTAGATGTGCTTTTTATCCCTGTCTCTGCGCATATATCCCTCACCGACGGCGGATATCCGTTAAGCCTCGTCGCGGATATGACAAATTCAAGAATTGCGCGTTCTTTATCCGTAAGCGGCTTCTTCATATATGTTACTCCTTTGCTGATAAAATAAGGGGCATCCCCATGTATTATATCAGATAAGAATTTAAAAATCAAACATTTGTTTCTTCTTCTTCCGACCAAAACGGCAATGTTTACAATTGCTTAACATATCCAAGTCGCAAAATATGTTAACAAACTGTAAAATAGAAAATTCAGTGGAGTTTGGTATTGAAAAGTTGATTTTTCGGGTATATAATCTAACATAGGAAAAATTGGTTTTCTAAGTTTTCTGATTTCAACACAAAACATAGGAGGGCACTATGACAAACAACAAATACGTTCTTTCATGGGTTAACGAGATGGCAGAAATGACCAATCCCGCCAAGATCGTATGGATCGACGGAAGCGAGGAACAGGCAGACGCACTTCGCGCCGAGGCTTGCTCAACCGGCGAAATGATAAAGCTTAACGAGAAGCTTCTCCCCGGCTGCTACCTGCATCGTACCGCGGTAAACGACGTGGCTCGCGTCGAGGGACGCACCTTCATCTGCACCCGAAAGAAAGAGGACGCAGGAAACATCAACAACTGGATGGATCCCAAGGAATGCTATACAAAGCTCACCAAGCTCTACACGGGTTCTATGACCGGAAAGACTATGTACGTAATTCCCTACTCCATGAGTATAGTCGGATCTCCTTTCGCAAAATACGGAATCGAGCTTACCGACTCTATTTATGTAGTTTTGAATATGCTTATAATGACCCGCGTCGGAAACGATGTTCTCGACGCTCTCGGCGATGATACCGGATTTATAAAGGGACTCCACGCGAAGGCAGACCTCGACGAAGAGAACCGTTATATCTGTCACTTCCCGGAGGACAACACCATTTGGAGCATCAACTCCGGATACGGCGGAAACGTTCTTCTCGGAAAGAAGTGTTTCGCTCTCCGTATTGCATCCTATCTCGGGCGCAAGGAAGGCTGGATGGCAGAGCATATGCTCATCCTCGGCATTGAAACTCCCGAAGGCGAGCTCAAGTATATCAGTGCGGCATTCCCGTCTGCGTGCGGCAAGACCAACCTCGCTATGCTTATTCCCCCGGAAATCTACAAGAAGAAGGGATATAAGGTATGGTGCGTAGGTGACGACATTGCATGGCTCCGCGTCGGCGAGGACGGAAGACTTTGGGCCGTAAACCCCGAGAACGGCTTCT
>ERZ827108.482-NODE-482-length-67504-cov-13.555249_pt1 | contig 67504 bp, 69 predicted proteins | sample MGYA00519921_ERZ827108 | MGnify/ENA primary metagenome ERZ827108 (study PRJEB31778, sample SAMEA3449258) | human gut metagenome | biome: human gut; feature: human-associated habitat; material: faeces | place: United Kingdom | collected 2010/2012 ... | reverse complement strand
TTCCTTTAAATTAGGAACATTCTACGAATTTTTATATTTTCATGAATAATTCAGGTTTAATACAAGTGGTACTAAAGCTGCAAAGCTATCTTGCACCATTGGTGGTACACTCTCTGGCATTTTAATATACCACTTGCGTTCGTAACAAATATGATAAATTTCTACTGTAAATAAGGCTGCAATAATACCTGTAAATAATCCAGTTGATCCTAAATAAGATGTATTTAGTTGACCATCTTTGACTACAGCACAAAGAATGAAGAAAACAACTAAAGCAGTGACAGCAGGTTGGCTTCCCTTTAAATCATATTTTTCAGATAAAGTCTTCGCAATAAAGTATGTCGCATATACTGCAAGCATATCCGTTGTGAATGCAGATGCATATGTCAACACGCCCATATTTGCACTTAAGAAATCATAAACAGGTCCACTTCCCAAAAGGTTGGCAATACCTAAGAAAATAGTGCAGAATGAACCAACGATAATAATAGGTACTGAAGCAACGATACCATCTTTAATAGCTTGAATGTGTTTTTGTTGTTCAAGCTTGTTCGCAATTGGCATCAAATACTTCATAAGTACATTTTGAATTTTTTCCATTTTCGCTCTCCTCGTATACAATTTTTGTCGACCAAATTGTTAACTATATATTAGATGTTAATAGAACAATTCTCAAATCCTCTTTTTCCACTTAAAGTGGCAAGAAAAAAAGTCGTCATAAAGACGACTAAAAAATCCTTTTCATGATTTTTCCTTCACTTCTCGATAAACATTTCGCAACTTGAGATACACTCATACCATTTGAAAGCATAGTTCGAACCATCTAAGTCATTTCTTGATTCATCTTATCAACCAGCTTATCAGATTCATCTGCACGTTTATTTGCTTCTTGTACTTTTTTTATTTGCTTCCTCTAATCGTTTTTGAGCTTCCTCTAATCGTTTATGAGCTTCTTCAAATTCAAGTTTTAGTTCATTTTCTTGTTGTATTCTAAAGTCTTCAATCCATTTTGTCCAACAATCATTCGATATGGTTTCTACTCGTTTTTCTACCGTTTGAATTACTTCATCATTTTCTATCATCTTAGTTTTACCATTATCACGACAATTCAAAAAGTATACCATTTTTTCTTTATCATTCATCTGATCATAAGACTTATCTAAATTTTGTGTTGAATACACAGATATTTTCAACATGCCATCCGGAAAAAGCAAAATACCATTATCATTTCTAAATTGAAGATCTATTTCAAATTCACATTCCTTACCATCATAGAACGCAATGACTTGACATGGGTTTAAATCATATTCTTCCTGTGATCCAAACAACCTCATAAGATAATATTCAGATAAGCGATGTAATTTGATTATATTTTGATCTATCAGAATAGCTAGTTTCATCTTGGTGTTGTCGTCAAATTCTACAAAAGCTTCAAGTATTGGATCAACCCCCACATTCGTTACATGTACATTCACCACCTTTCTTTCCAAAAATACCGTGAGCAATGATTTTAAGGCATCATTGGCCTCCTTACAATCTTCGCCAAACACATACTTAAAGGCGAAATCATTTAATAAATTTGCGCTACGCATGAGCACCTCATTTCTAGTAGGCATTTCCTACATACTCATATACGTAAAAAAATGCACTTTTTCTAATAAATTTTAATTTTTGCGCAAAAAAAGCGCCTTTCGACGCTAAATCCACTCCATTTTCTTACAAATATTATAAATTCCATCATCTACATTGGCATTTGTAACTAGAGTTGCGATATCCTTTAATTCTTGACACGCATTTCCCATCGCAACACTTGTCCATTGTGGATCAAACATAACCATATCATTTGTGTCATCGCCAAAAACAACCACATCTTTTAAATCACCACCAATATGCTGCATCATATCTAAGATTCCTTGATGCTTCGCATCATATTGAAACATTAAATAATCTGGTACAAAACGCATATTTCCTGATGTATCCTTTAAAGTCAATTCGGATTCTTTGTCTTTTGGGATGGAAATATACATTTTATAAATCACATTCAACTTGTCTACATCCAAATTTTCATCATACACATACTCCGTAGGCTCCTTACGATCACCCACTTGATTTTGAAATGTATGATCCTTTGTATATACCTTAATCGAATCGTCTAGCGCAAATAAAACACCATATCCTAAAGATAGTGCTTGTCTAGCAATTGCCTTTGATTTTTCTAAATCCAAAGGAATATTTTGTACTAATTCATCATGTATGACTAATCCGCCACCACCGCAACAAACCATATCATGTAAACCCACACTTTCCATAAAGTTACGTGCTTTATAGTGAGCGCGACCTGTCGCAATGGCTACAAAGTGACCTTTCTTTTGAAGTTCATTTAATGCCACTTGTGCACTTGGCACAATTTTACCAGTCGACTTATCTGTAAGTGTTCCATCTATGTCAAAGAAAAAATATTTTTTATTCATATTTACCCCACAATCTTTGAACTTCTGTCAATACATCCATCACATCACAAACATAGCTCAAATTTTCTTGGCCATTTAAACTAGAAACATACTCTTCCATATCTCGAATTTCATAGTTTAGTGCCAATCCACTTTCTCCACAAACAATTTCCTCAGTATGACCATCCTTTGTATATGTGATTTTTGCCTTATCCGCTCTAGGAAAATTATACACCTCAATATAACCGTTCTCACAAGCTACTAAACCACGCTTTGGTTGTTTAGCACGCATTGTCAAAGAAATCGTCGCAATTTCATTTTCTATATTTTTCAACAAGATACCACTCGATTCATCCACACCCGTTTCAAATGGTGTCATTGTCGTTAATACTGTGTTAGGTTTACTGGACATAAACCAACGTGCAAAACTTACGGCATACACACCAATATCAAGTAATGCACCACCAGCTAAGTCAGGATTAAAGAAGCGATTCTTGACATCATATTCTTTAAAGCTACCAAAATTGACTTGAACCATCTTCACTGGACCTAAAGAATTTGATGAAATCACTTTTTTCAACTCTTTAAATAACGGCATATGAAATAAGGTAACCCCATCACTAATGACTAAATGTCTTTTTTTGGCAATCTCTACACACTCATTCAATTCCATAGAATTTAAAGTAATCGCCTTCTCACAAAAGACATGTTTATTATGCGTCAAAGCCTCTTTCATGATTTCATAATGCGAATTATGAGGTGTGGCAATATAAACAATATCTATATTTTCATCTTCAAGCATTACTTGATAAGTCTCATATACATGTTCAATTGAAAATTCTTCAGAAAACTTTTTAGCCGAACTATAATGACCAGAAGCTACACCGTAAATTCCAACACCTTCTTGAATCAAAGCATTTGCCATATCATGCGCAATCCAGCCAGAACCAACAATTCCCCAATTATAAGGCATAGAATTCTCCATTTCTTTCTTTTTTAAATACGCCCTTATCATTGACTAGAATCATTCCAGTAAGTATATCCACAAACAAACTAGTGTCCACAACACCTGGCATCATCAACAATGTTTGATTCAACAAACGAATATCTTGTACCCCATCAAAATAGACATCTAATAAGATATTTCCTTCATCACTCATTAGAAATCCATCTTTATTTGAAGCAGTACGTAACTCAACATTCCCATTTAATTTTTCAAGTTTCTTTTTTACAACACTATAAGCCTTAGGCAATACTTCTACAACAACGGGCACTTTAAATGCCAAAGTCTCATGAAATTTACTTTCATCAACCAATACGATATATTCATCAGCCATAGACGCAATGATTTTTTCTTGCGTATGAATACCACCACCACTTTTTAAAGCATTTAAATGCGAATCCACTTCATCACAACCATCAAAAGCAATATCCACATGATCTACATATTGCGTATTTAATACAGTTAAACCCATCTTTTGAGCTAATAATACAGTCTTAGAAGAAGGAGATACCACCTTGATATCTTTATCCTTCACATAATCAATTAAATACGATATGGTGCTACCGCCACCTAGACCTACAACCATACCATCCTTTACTAATTTTGAAGCATATAATGCACATTTCTTTTTCATAATCATCACCTTTTTCAATATACCATGTAATCAAATTTCGTCAATATATATTTTATGTAATTTATATTCATGTGTAAAAAAGAAGAATTATACCTTCAAAGAAGCATACAATTCTTCACACTGACTTATTCTATCATAACTATTATCCGAAGCATTGGTTAAGAATAAGTATAAGATTTCAATAATAGTCGCAGCTGAAATTCTCGAAAAACAAAACTCATTTAAAAAGAGCTTTTCTCGCGTCGAAGTCTGAATATGATATACACATTCTTTGGCAACCACTGAATCCTCATTATTCGTAATTCCAATCGTAGGCACACCCCGCTTTTTCATTTCTTTACATACAGCTAAAACCTGACTACTTTCTCCACTATTTGAGATTGCGATCACTACATCATTCGAATCAAGACCAAGCGCGTAGGAAACTTGATTTTCCCAAATAGTAGATGTAAAGGTTAAAATACCAATCTCATTAAATTTAAACATACAGTCAAGTGCCACTGGAACCGTATTTCCTACGGCACACACAAGTACATGTTTCGCATTTTGAATCAAAGATAAAATTACACTAAATTGATCCACATCAATATTGCGAATCGTAGCTGTAAGTTCAGAAATTTTATTGGAAAGAATGGTTTCTAAAGAACCTGAAATATCACTTGTAGAAATGGTATTTGATTTTTGTTCGATTTCATTGACACAATCCCTAGCCAAATTCACCTTTAAATGATGGAAACTGTCCATCTGACATTTTCTGGCAAACCGCGAAACACTCGCTTGCGAAGTATTACATGCTTGAGCAAGCTGTTTAATTGTCATATTCACCACTTCTTTTGGATGTTGGATAATATAATCAGCAATCTTCTTTTCTGAATCAAAAAAAGAATTATAATGTCCATGAATTGTATCGAGTATCATATAATCACCACCACTTCTATATTATCAAAAAAGAGATCAAATTACTTGATCTCATGTACGTAAATATTATTAACACGATCTGGTCCTACAGAAATCATAGAAACACGTACGCCTGTGAATTCTTCGATGAATTGTACATAGTCTAAACATTCCTGAGGCAATTGATCTACTGAAGTCATCTTAGTGATATCTGTCTTCCAACCTTTGAAAGTCTTATAGATTGGTTTAGCTTTGGCAACATCTGCCTGATCACTAGGAATATAATTATATTCTTTACCATCAATTTCGTATCCAACGCAAACCTTGATTTCATCCAAACCGTCTAATACGTCAATCTTAGTGATAACAATATCTGTTAATCCACTCATTAAGTTTGCGTGTTTTACAGTTAATAGATCCAACCATCCACAACGACGAGGACGACCTGTAGTAGCTCCATATTCTCCACCGTGTTCACGAATCCATTCACCTTGTTCATCTAATAATTCAGTAACGAATGGTCCTTCACCAACACGAGTTGAATACGCTTTAACAACACCTACAACAGTCTGAATACGACTTGGTGCAATACAAGCACCTGTAGTAACACCAGCACTTGTTGGACTTGAAGAAGTTACATATGGATATGTTCCATAGTTGATATCAAGCATAGCTGCCTGAGCCCCTTCAAACAATACTGTCTTATCTTCATCCAAAGCTTCATTGACTAAGTGTGTTGTTTCTTGGATCATAGGGATAATACGATCATAAATAGCTTCAAAATCAGCTACCATCTTATCGTAATCCATAGCTTTTCCACCATATACGGCAGTAAATAATTTGTTTTTGAAATCTAAGCAGTCTTTTAAACGAACTTTAAAATGTTCAAAATCCTTAAATTCATGATAACGAATACCATGACGAGCATACTTATCTGCATAACATGGACCAATTCCACGTTTTGTAGTTCCGATTTTATTAGATGCAGCTTGCTCTTCTAATTCATCTTGATATTGATGATATGGCATTAACATCTGTGCACGGTCACTAATAATGATGTGTTTCGTTGATAAACCATCTTTTTCTAATTGTTCCATTTCTTTTAATAATACGAATGGGTTACAAACAACTCCTGGACCAATGATACAAGTTGCTTCTTCATGTAAAACACCACTTGGTAATAAGTGCAATACATGTTTCTTACCATTTACAATGACTGTATGACCTGCATTGTCTCCACCTTGGAAACGAACGATCATATCCGCCTTTTCTGCTAAAACATCGACGATTTTTCCTTTACCCTCATCGCCCCATTGGGTACCTACAACTACTTGGCTTGACATAAGAGCCTCCTTTTAGGTATGTTCTTTACAATACCTAATTAATTATAAGTAACCCTCATATTATTGTCAATTGAGATTTTTTAAAAAAAGAGCTTGCACAACCATTTAATTCATGTTATCATTAATGGGCACTTAGGGGTATCGTCCAAAGGCTAAGATAGCGGTCTCCAAAACCGTTGATGTGGGTTCGAGTCCTACTACCCCTGCCAGTTTGAAAGTCAAAGTTCTGAATTCACTTTATATAAAGGAGTTCAGAACTTTTTATTTATAAGAAACTATTTTTTGGCAAACAATTTGGCAAACTTTTTTTATAATCAAGGAGAATCAAAACTATATAGTTTATGAAAATATTCCCCTTTATTCTCTAAACACATCAATCATATCCACAAACCATTGTAAACTCTCTGAATTAAAACCATGTCCATCATGAACTGCGATATAGAGTCTTCCATCCTCATTCAAGTTTATTGAAAACTTATGATTTGATAAAGCCATAATTCGCTCTAATCGATTCGAATCCAATATTTCAAGAGCTAATTTTTCATCTCCACAACGCAAATTAAACTTCTTATCAAATGTCTCATTTCCAGTTTTACTACTTTGTTTATCCAATAAATTACGAGGATATATAGTTAGCCATGTATTAAACCTTTGGTCAAGCTTACACAACATCCATTCACCCGTATAAACTGTATTTTCATTCTTTTCCCACAAACCAGTCTCATCACGCAAAACCTCATTCACATCTGTAAGTTTAATGGTACAAAATTCTACATCTAGACCTTTATATTTACCTTGTACATATCCATTGCCACTACAATAATCATGTTTAGGCAAAGGAATATTCGTATCACTAACATTAAGCGTATAAGTATTTGGATTAAATTGCACATCCTCAAAGAATTCATGTACAACAACATTCATATTCGATTCGTTGTCTTCTTTATCCTTCATCACCTGTCCTAAGCCAAGAATCACACATCCAATAACAACTAAAACAAGATTACCACCAGACACAATACCCACTATCGCAATCAACAATCCTAGTATTGACAACAATCTTTTACCCATACCATCAATCTCCCTTCACTCCCATATTAACAAGCCCACAAATACATCTCAAACAATTCACTAAATTTCCCAGAATATAGACAAAGAAGGCCAATGATCACTGGCCTTCATTCATTAATTTCTCTTTTTCTTAAATACAGTTAATGCCAACACCAACCCACTCATCAAAAATAAAGCTATCCATTGACCCATATTATATGAGTATGCCGTATTCAAAGACTTTTTCTTTTCAGACTTAACATTCGCCTTCTTATCTCCCTTTGAAGTTGTTGGCTTTTCTGTATTCGTACTAGGCTTAGCATCTTCTTTCCCTGGTTTTTCAGCATCTGTACCAGGCTTTTTATCTTCTTCTGGCTTTGCCGGATTTTCTGTATCCGTACCAGGCTTAGTATCTTCTTCTGTTCCAGGCTTTTCAACAACTTTATTCTTCACTTCAAATTCAGTTGTACATTCTCCATCTGTGTAAACCACTGTCAATGTATGTTTACCAACAGACAACGTTTCAAGATAATCCTTCTTCAATGTCACAAGAGTTGAACCAGTAACCGCTGTATACTTATCTACACCAATTAAAGTGCCATCCACCTTAACACCTATAAATTTAGAGAATTCACCATCCGTTTTGAAGCCAAGATCTTTACTACTATTCTTGAGCCACTCTCCATTTGCGCCATCAATAAAGTTATATGTTGGAAGAGTCCGCTTGTAACCACAAATATTACAAGTATCATCCGCATCATTATCATAAATATGAGCCACTTTATCCTTTACGCTACCTGCTTTATCACTACAAGAAGCATCCGTACATTCATGCCAGTGAGATGTAGTATCACTTGACCATGCACCATAAGTATGTGTGTGTGTAGGAACTGTTCCTGAACCCTCTTTAATTTCAATTTTAACATCGATATTTAATTTATGATTTTTATCATCTTTATATTTCACATTATACAATCCCGGTTTAAGACCCGTAATTTCTGTACCTGTGCAAGGATAATATTTTGTATCTGTATCCTCAATATATTCCATTTCATCCGTTACACCCGTAATTCTTCCATCATTTGCACCAGGATATGAAGTATCAAAACCCTTTAATCCAGTAGGAGCCGGTCTTTGGACTGTTTCCATTTTCCATTCCGTTGTCACAGCATCCGTTGAACCATCACTCCATTTTCCCGTTTTTGATGTTACCTTCACTGTATATGTACCCGCATCCTTAGCCTTATTTCCTTCAATCTTCATCATAACTCTATCATAACCAAGGACATCCACTTCTTGTTCCTTGCCGTTATACTTCAAGTTATAAGCATGAATCGTTGGCTTTTCAGGATCAGCCGTTAAAGAAGCAAATTTTGCATCAAATGTAATATCCTGATTTTCTACTTTAAACGTAACAAGATAAGCATTAAACTCATTTCTTTTCCATGGAAGATAAACACCATTCGATTGTTGAATTATGACATTTTTATTGTAGTAACCCTCATCTGCTTTTAACATCGCAAGAATGACTTCCCCTTCTTTAGCCAAAACAACTTTGTCTTCAACCTTTTCATCATTTCGCAAGACAACACTACCATTCGTTATAGAATCGGCAACTTTTACTTCATAAAGTCTTGCCCATTGCGCTATAAAAACCGTATTTTGTGTGATTTTGATTTTAGTACCAGGTGCTGCCCTTGTTTCTGTTCCATCCGCAAATTTGATCAACCACTCTTTAAAGTAATGCTTATCCGGAGGAGCACATGTTTTTCCTATTGGTGAACGTTCAAATTCACGCAGTTCATAATCATCCGTTTTTGGTACTCTCATAACTACATTAGGAACTTTTCCATCACCCCTAGAATATGTTATTTGGACACGTTCTACTTCTGGTTCAGGAGTAACAACCGGTTTTTCAATCTTTTTCCACTTCGCATATATATCTACATTGCTTGTGATTTGTTTCGTAAAATCATGCTTAATCGTACGTGCTTCATCATCATACCAAGCATCAAAAACAATCGTTCCATCTTCGTACGTTGTCAAAACAGGTCTTTCTTCAATAGTTAATCCACCTGCACACTTAAATGGATATATAGTGGAATATGGATACTTTTCATCTTCATGAACCGTAAAATTAAACCATTTAATCATGTTAGAATAGTATTGATCACCATAACTATGTAAGTACTGATCATTTTCTCTTACAATGGCCGTTACTCGTACAGGATTAACAGAGTAATACTTAGGTTTACTATAAACATATTTGTATGAATACATTCCATTCTCATCTGTTTTCACAGTCAGTGTCGTCATATCTGTACAACTCAGTTCAAAATCTAGATATGGAATCGGTTTTCCCGAAGAGTCCGTAAAATAGATGTCTCCCCAAAATGAGTTATTTTCATTATCATCATTAACGATTTGCCCCACATTTTTAAATGTAACTGTAACAGCTTTTTTTACATCATCCAAATTCTCTTGTACTTCCAATACTTGCGTTTCATTCACATCCACTTCATCTGCATGTATTGCCGTTATTGGAGTTAATGACAACAACATACTTAAAGCTAGACCGACACTCATACATCGCTTAATCATTTGTATTACCTCCTTTTTTATTGAACTCACTATTATTTATTGTTCCAGAATAGGCGCTGGAATAACTCTTCTTAGGATGCAAGTATTATATATACAATCACCGCCTTCCTTATATTATTAAAAGTGGAAAATGCAAGTACTCAAATCCTGCATTTTGCGGCATTAGAAGCTACCGCCACCGCCACCATACGTGTCGCCACTACTACTAGTGAATGTGCTACTTCCTCCGCTCGAACTATCATCATCGTCAGATTTAATTCGATTACGAGTTATCGTATGATACAAGAAGTAGTCATGAGACTCTTTCATTTTCAACGTATTTTTCTTCATATAGTTATGTGCCTTGTCTTCAAAACTAACAGAATGAAGTTGTTCACGCTTTTTACTAACCACAAAGACTGCACAAACAAAACCTACTAAAAGACTTATTGGAACACAGTACCATGGAAGCCATTTAAACGGCATATTTCCAACATCATAAGGCTTACCATTATGTGCCTTTTCTACAAACTTTTCGCAAAGACTACCAAACGTTGTAAAAGCCTTCATGTACTTCTCTTTTTTAAAAGAAGGGCCTAGCTTTTCACTAATATAACTAATTCCGGCATCCGTAAAGGCTGTAATACCATAACCATGAGTAGCCATCCAGAACTTACGTGTTTCCATGTTGACCACTAAAAGAATTCCATCTTTATTTTTACCCTGACCATACTCAAGCGCTTCATACATCGTCATCGCATAATCAAGAAGTGCCTTACCACCCGTATCTTTTGTAGTCAATATCGCAACATCTAAACCTTGACGCTTACCAATTTCCGCTAAAGTATCATTTAACTCTTTTCTTTCATCCTCAGTTAATAAACGCGCATCATCATTCACAAATCTTAGTCCATCTTGTAATGAAGTAAGACCACTTAAAGCTTGCGCATACTCTTCGGAAAGATTAGGTGCTCTAGTAATATAGTCATCGCAAAGTCTTGCGTATGTTTCAAATGCATCCGCATATTCTTTACTACTTAAATAAGGCGCAAACTCACTACCAATCGTACTAATGTCTTCTGACGAAATAGCAGTAGTACCTTTTCCATAAGTAGACATCCACCACTTGCGAACTTCCATATTGACAACCAATAAAACACCATCATCACCATAGTCACGCTCATTATATTTCGCTTTTGCGTAGTCTTCTATGGATTGATCACCCATATCATCTGTAGTGATTATGGCAACATCTACACCTTGTCTTTCACTGATTTCAGTTAAAGTATCATTTAATTCCTGCTGTTCACTTACAGTTAATAAGTCTGCATTATCCTCTACATATCTTAGATTTTCACTCGCAAAAACCGGGAAACACATAATAAGTGCAAGTAGAAGAGATGAACATAAAATACTAAGTTTTTTCATAAACAACCTCCTACTTTCCCCAACTCATAATCAATATTACGATATAAGCTAAAACACTTCCAAGAAGCGTAACCACTACATAGTACAAGTAAACCAGGCTCTTATTTTCTGGAAGATTCCCTACAAATTTACCCGTTTGACCATTCATCGCAAAACTGTAGTTTTCACCCCTCCACTTCGTATTTAAGATCCACACTGGATACAACGCATATTTTGCCGTACCATTTTGAATCTGAACTGCACTATCCTCACAAGTAACCGTGTCATACTTACCACAATTGGTCATAAACGCATCTTCCGTCGACTTCTTTACACGGGTATTGGCACGATCAATACTTGAATCGGCATCCACATCATATTTATCAGCTAAAAAACCAGCTAAATAAGCCGTCTGGAAGTCTACCGCATCTTTTAAGTCATATGGCTCAATAGACTCCATCATATCGTCTGGCATCTTGCTCGAACCATCCACAGGAATGTTTTCAAATCTAACATGCCCCTTACGATATAAACGATAGTATTTGGTTTCCGTATAATCATATTCTGAGTCTGACCACATACGAACCTTTGTCGCATTATAACGAACCTCACCATCGGCATCCGCATCAAACAACCAGAAAGGAACATATACACCTTTGATTTCTTCAATATGATTTTCTGATTTGAATTCTTTAGGCAATAAAGTCTTACCCTTATAGTGCTGTTTCAAACCTTCCTTAGCCGCCTTTTTATCCAATTTAAACGGAATCACTAAATCCGGCTTTAAGACACCGCCCAATTTTTCCTTTACGACAATCGGACTTCCACAAAACGGACAAGATGCAGCCGCCATATTTTCATCCGCAACAATTTCACCACCACACGAATTACAAACATATGTCAATAATCCATCAGTTTCATTTTCTGCCCACTCTTGACCTGGCTTCACATCCCACTCAAATTGATCTTCTTCCTCAATCTTTACAGAATCATATTGCTGAAGTGTTTCCAGAGAAAATTCTGTATCACAATAAGGACACTTCATCTTCTGAAGCTTTGTATCAAATGAAATGGCACCATTACAACAAGGACATTTAAACTCTTGTAAAGCACTCATAATTAAAACCCTCTACTTTTCTATGTCATTATCATCAAATGGGTCACCACACTCCGGACAGAATTTAGGTGGATGATGCGGATCCTCAGGTTGCCAACCACACTTATCGCAACAATACAACGGTTCATGTGCCGGTTTTTTTGCACCACACTCTGTACAGAATTTACCCTTATTTACAGTACCACAAGTCGGACAAGCCCAACCCTCAACGCTAGGCTTAGGCGTTCCACACTCCGGACAGAATTTACCACTTGCTAGATGTCCACAAGTTGGACAAGTCCAGCCATCTGCCTTTATCTCAGGATCTACAGCAGGAGCAGGCGTTGGTGTTGGTGCAGGTTGTGCTTGGGCACCAGCCGCATATAAGTTTTGCGCACTAATACCACCCTGATTCATGGCCATACCCATGCCCATAAATCCAGTCATTGCACCAGACGCATTATTTGCAGCATCCTTCATAGCTGTAGCCTGGGCACCAACCAAACGACTTGCCGCAACTGTTTGATTCATCGTCATCGCATTTTCTTCCCACTCTGTGATCTTCTTTTCTTGATCCTCAGGAATACTCAAAGAGTTAATATTGAAAGATACAACTTCCAAGCCACGCTTAGCACGCCAAATATCACTCAACTCATCATTTAAAGCTGCCGCAACATCCATTGTGTGAGCTGGAATCTCATAATACATCACACGATCCGCACTCAATTTTGCCAAGGCAGGCTGCAAAGCCGTCATCAATTCACCCTTAAGTTTGCCCTCAATGGTTTCAGACTCAAAATCCTCTGCCACATTTCCACAAACATTCGTATAGAATAAGATTGGACCGGCCACACGATATGTAAAGTTACCGTTACAACGCAATTTTACAGACAACTTGAAGCCCAACTCTTCATTCACAACCACTCTAAATGGAATTGGAGTTGCTGTTCCATATAGAACTTCACCCATTTCTTTTGTGTTCACATAATACACTCTTTGATCCTTAGCCGTATCTCCACCAAAAGTGAAACGCTTAGCCATTGTTGAGAAAGAATCCTTAATACTCTGACCTAAACTTCCCGCAAAGATAGAAGGTTCACTTGAAGAATCATACACAAATTCTCCTGGCGTTGCACAAAGCTCAACAACACGACCCTGATCCACAATCAACATACATTGGCCATCCGCAACCGCAATCACACTACCATTTGAAATGATATTGTCACTTCCTTTATTACTCGACTTTTTACCCGTCCTTTTAGTCCCCTTACGAACCAATACATCCTGCTCTAATGCATCACAATAAAAGTACTCCTTCCATTGATCGCCAAAAACAGAACCAACAGCTCCAGCACCTGCTTTAATTAATCCCATATTATTTACCTACCATTCTTCTATTGTTTTTACTTGTATTTCTTTTACAATCGCTCTTACTAAAGAATCAAATTCATTCGATTTACTCAGAATTTCGATTCTCAATACACCACTTGATATATCTGGATAGTCCACAAGATATGTACGTTTTATATAATTACCATCCTCTTCCTCATATATACATGTCTTATAAGCAAGTATCTCTAAATCTTTATAATCTAGATTTTCAAACTCAACACGAACCACTTCATCATAAGACATCGCATTGTTTCGAATATAAGGAATAGTATCCACAAACACTAAAATATCCGTATTCTGACCAAAAATGCGATACATCATACCAGACGCAACCACTTTACTTTTATACGAAACTCGCTCATCCTCTACAAGAAAATAAGCATCAATATTCGAAAGAGTGAATGTACAAGCCAATCCTTGTACACTCATCTCTTTTCTTTTGGCATATCCATCATTCGGATTCGACATAAAGTACAATTATTCAACATCTAAAAGTTCAACAACTTTGAACTCTTTAATGATCGCTTCTGCAAGTTCATCGGAAATATCATTATCATCATATTCACAGACTTCAATACAAACGATTCCATTTGGAAGATCTGGATGTTCAATATAGTATTGTTTCTTTAAACTATCCTCATCCGATAAATCTGCAACTAAAGCTCTATAACCACCGACTTTTGTCTCTGTATATTCAGCTTCCCCATTCAAATCTTTTGTCGCAAGCTCCTCAATAGTATATCCATCACTCCATTCTGCGAATGCATCATCTCCTACATATACTAAAAGAACCGGAAGATAATCATCATAAACTTCATATTTTGTGTTTCCAAGCGATAATTCCGTATTATAAACAGGCTTTTCTAAACCCTTCACCAAATAGAAAGAATCCAAGTTTGGCAATTTAAAATTACAAGCTAGACCCTCCGTTTCATACTCTTTTCGATCCGCAAACTTCTGCTTCTCTTTCTTCTCTACCGTTTTTGTACCATCCGTCTTTGTAGTCGTACCACCATCACTTGCACCACACGCAACTAGACTCAAGCCCATACCAAGCACAAACAGACTTGTTAATAACTTATTATTTTTCATATTATGTTCTCCTATTATTATTTAATTTCTACCTTCAATTGCTGCAAAGCCGCCAATAATATATCTTCTAATCCTGTCGTGTCATCCGAATTATCACGAAGTGTTACAGAACATGACAATATTACATTTTTATCGCCCACTGGATAATTTAACTTATACCTATACGTCGTATCATTGGCACTATTCCAATAATTCGTGTAGCTTGTAGAACGATATCCAGAATATTCACCCAATGTATACTCTGTGAATGGTTCTTCTCCTTTACTTAAATGTTCATTATGGAATACGATAGCCTCTTCAAGCGTATCACTTGAATCCGTACATATATTAACGTAGATTGAACGATCTGGATCTTTTCGACTCAATGTATAGCCAATGTTTCCCTTATCTTGTTTCCCCTTGATCGTGTCATACTTTTCACTTGGCGTATAGAACGAAGTCAAATTCCTTGGTAAAGTTAATTTTGCACGAGACGATTCACCAACAATTTCCTTGCTGTTTTCATCCACCTTCTCTTCTTTAACTTCCTGCTTTACTTCCTCTTTCTTTTCTTCCTTCACCTTTTCTAGCTTCATATTCTTAATGATAGCCTTCGCAAAAGGTTCTAAGTCAGAAGTATCCTTTTCTTTATCATTCTTCTGGTTGATCTCAATAGAAACGACCTTATTGATATCCTCGACTGGATAATCTACATAATAGTGAAGTCTAGTATTTTCAACTGTCCCCAGATTGATGGTGTGACTATACGCATCAAAGCCCTCAAACGTACAAGGCTTATACTTTTTATCCTCATCGTTTTCACCATACATTGAATTCTGTAGATCCGCACTCTTTTCAGCAGAGCTAGACGATAATAATTTAATTTCAGCATTCAACTCATACTTATTCTCTTCATTTAAACACTTATAGACAATCGAACCATTATCCTTTAACATACTCTCCATTTTACCTACACCCTCTCTAGATGAAGTAAAATAAGGAGATAGATCTTTAGGAACACTCAATTTAGCCGTTCGATCCTGCGTATCCATTCGTTTCTCTTCTTTTTTCTTTTCTGCTACCTTAGCCTCTTCTTTTTTAGACTCAGGCTTATCACTTGAACAAGCCACTAAACTAAGTCCCATACCCAAAGCCAAGAAGATAGTTAATAACTTATTCCCATTCATATTATTCTCCTATTAATTCAATCTTTAAATTATGTACCACATTCAGCAACAATGGCTCTAGCAAGGAAGTATCGTCATCATTACGTAATTCTTCACGAATGGTTAGTACGACATCTTGACCATCCACTAGATAATCAAGCACATAATGATATTCAATCGATTTATCACTTGACACCACATACTTATATCCAGAATATTCACCTACAGTACATGGCTCATACATTTTTGTTTCATCCTTACAAACCTTGTTGTGAGAAATACTGGCAGCCTCTGCTGAATCCCAGCCATCCGTTCCAATTGAGAAATGAATGGTGAACGTACGATCTTTCGCATACAATGAATAACCAAGAACATTCGATTCTTCCATATAGCTATATCTAGAAATTTCTCTAGCTGGTGTATGGAAAGAAGTCAAATCTTTAGGTAAAGTAACTCTTACCTTTTTATTCGCATAACTAATAATCGTACTATCCTTTTCTTTTTCTTTCTCAGCTGCCTTAGCCTTTTCTTCTTCCTTCTTCTCTTCTTTTAATTTTTCTTCTTTTTCTTCAGCCGCCTTAGTCTCTTCTATTTTCTTTTCTTCTACCTTTTCTTCTGGCTCATTAGATGAACAAGCCACTAAACTAAGTCCTAACCCCAAGACTAAGAAACCAGTTAATAACTTATTCCTTTTCACTCTGATCACCTACTCTTCCATACAAATTTCCAAAACGATATTATCCAAAATCGCTCTTGTTACCTCATCCAAATCATTGACTCCTTCTTGTTCTACATAAATTTGTAAAACAACATTATCTTCACCAACCGGATAATCGATCAACATCTTAGAATAGGTTTTATCCGACGAATCATATACCGTTGTTTTCTTATAACCCGAATACTTACCAATCGTAAATGCCTTATATTGATCTGCCTCATCTTCAAAACCCGCATTCAAGACATCCACCGTTTCCTTGGCCGCCTTACGATAATCGCAATCAATTGAAATTCGCGTGATATACGTACGATCATCCGAATGTAAATCATATTTAAGAATACGACCACCCTCTAGCTTACCCGATATATCTAAGCCTTCTTGTTTCGGTGTATAAACCGACAATAAATCTGGCATTGTCATCTTAATGAAATAGCCATTCATTTGTGCGACTCCAGTCATTTCGCCAATCTTTACCTTTTCTTCTTTTTTTACTTGTGAAGACCTTGGTTCTTCTGGCTTTTTTGCACAAGAAACTAGGCTTAAGCCTATACCTAGCGCAAGCAAGATCTTAGCTAACTTATGATTCATAGGCTTACTCACATTTCTTCTTTTCGACTTTTACATTATCTAAAATTGCAGTAATAATAGCTTCTGTATCCGAATCATCCGCTGCCGCTTTTAGCTTTTCAACAACAACCTTAATTGTTCCTTTAAAACCATCTCGATCCAAATTGAAATACATATTGTACGTTACATAATCATCATAAGAATAATCCGAAATCTTATTTACACCTGTATAGTTTCCAACCTGATAAGGCTTATAAAGCTTACTCTCATCTTCCTCACCTTTATTGAAGGTTTCAGCCACTTCATCCGCTGTCGCATCTGCATTTGCTTCAATAGCCGCAATCTTTTTCGTATCGACTTCTTTATTTTCAAAGCTATAGCGAATAAAGGAATCATTGACAATCTCTCCTGTAACCTTTACACCATCTGCTGGCGTATAAATCGTTGTGAAATCTTGAGGCATTGTGATGATGATCTCATACTTCTTGTTGTAGTTTTTGCTCACCACAAAATCCGTTGTTTTCTCTTCCTTCTTTTCCTCTTGCTTTTCTTCCTTTTTAGCTTCGACAACCTTTGTATCTTCCTTTTTAGGCTCTGGATCATTCGATGAACAAGCAGCTAAACTCAAGCCCATTCCGATTACTAATAAGCTCTTCACAAATAAGCTCTTCACAAAGTTTGTGTTCATGACTACTTAACCTCAACTTTCATATTGCCCAAAATAGCTTTCATCGCTACTTCCATATCCGCAGTATCCGAATCATTGAATTGTTCTACCGTTACAGACATCACTACATTTTCAAAATCCAACAACAAGTTATCTTTACATTTGAAACTAGGATTTTCACTTGTAGTCACTTGTCTAAAGCCACTGAATTCACCCACCGTGCTAGGCTTATATTGTTTCGATTCATCATCCTTGAATCCTTCATTAATACGATTCGCATAGGCTTCTGCACTCTCAGCACTGATTGGCTTTACATAAATAGCCATTTTAAAATCACCAAATTCATCTTCAAGCGTATATGAGATTTGTTGCTCATTTACTTCTGTTTTAACTTCTAAACCATCTCTACTTGGTGTATAGAATGAAGTAAGCTGTGGAATTGTGACTGTATATGTCTTACTAGAAATTTCTCTTACTAATACAGCATCCGTACTTTCTTCTTTCTTTTCTTCTTTCTTCTCTTCTTTTTTCTCTTCCTTCTTTTCTACAACCTTTGTATCTTCTGGCTTTTCACTTGAACAAGCTGTTAATCCAAAAAACATACTTAGTGCTAGTGCACTCGCAAACAATTTTTTATTATTCATATTGATACTCCAATTCTAATTTGTCATGATCAAACATATTTTTGATCTCTAATTTTTCATATAACGGCATTACTTTACAATACGATAAGACTTGTTGATTATAGTCATCATATCCATACACAAATCCATCTTCTTCCATACCTACACTAAACAATAGGCCAGAATGCGAATTCTCTTGATCCTGCATTGTATACAAACCATTCTCATCGATTTGAAGTGTTACACTCTCATTTGTATACGTACCCTCAAGACTTTTAAACGGCTGATTTCTCAATGCATCAAATAAATCAATCAACTGATCCTTTTCTGTCAGTGCCTGCCCACTACGAAGGCTTTTTACTTTATCTAACCCATATAATGGTCCTTGACTACAAACACGCTCAATCGGCAAGCCATCCTCAATCGCAATCACTTCCACCAAACCATTTGTCGTTAGCGCAAAACCATAAGTGACACCCGGACCTATTTCATACACATGGACTTGTTTATACTCATTAAAACAACCATGAACCTTATACGTTTTATCCGTTCCACTATAGTAAAGCGATAGCTTATTATTCTTTAATGTCATAGTCATCTGGTCAAATGTGGAAGAATCTTCTATCTTATAAGACTTCTTGCGACTTGGCCTATACAAAACCATCTTTGTTCCAGAACCAAAATTTGTGGCGATAGGAATCAATACATTCAATTTTCCTTTGTGGTAAAACACATCCAGATTTGAAGGCAACAAACCAATTGTTTGAGCTCTTAACTCCTTTACATTGTCATAATATTCATTGGCATATTCCTGATCAAAAGCCTGTGCAGCCCATACCTTCATATCTTTTTGACTGATTTTAAATTTCTTATACAACTTTTTATTCGAAACACGCTTCTTCGTTTTAGAATCAAAATGATACACCTTATACCTAGGATATTCCGTCTCTACTTCTTCCTTAATAACTAAACTCAATAGATTTGAATGTGTATACACATCATAACTAACCTTTGTGTACGGTAACGTATACCCTTCTTCTTTTGCCTCATCTAAAGAATCTATCAAATCCTTGTATTCATTTTTGATTGTCTGATTCAACTTCTTTGCGGATTTTGAATCACAATGAATATAAGGTAAGGAAATGTCGTACTTACCAACATTTCCCCATCCATCCTTATATTCTTCATGAATATTGTAGAAATCTGAAATATATACCTCTTCATTAGGTTGTGATTTACAACCTGTAAACATTAGATTCAAACTAAGAAACAAGACCGAACAAAATTTAGTCCAGATCATAGTTTGCAAGAGCTTGATCGGCTGCATCCTTAAACTGTGTACGATCTCCAATGATCGTTGCCCCAAACGCATCCACTGTCGCTTTCGCTTTTTCTTCTAAATTTTCCCCATTCTTTTTAGCTTTCGCTAAATCCCACATACTCTTTGTTGCCTTAAATTGAGTTACAGACTTTTTAATTCCACTTCTAAACGAATCATCTAAGCCAAACAGTTTATTTAGATAATCTACACATTGATGACATCTTGTTTCATCATCAAATGGAATATAGACATCATTTAAACCTTTTGTATGTACAAAGCCTAAGTGAACACACTTTTTATCTTTATCCGAACCACTCATTCTAGCTGGCATATTTTCGGTTTTATAAATCTGAAGATTTTCTAAACGATATACACACGCATATGTTTTTGTATTAAACAAACCTCCACGAGCTTCAATAACCGCAACCAAACCTAGACTTGGTGCAATATAAATAGGGTGGAAAGACTGCATCTTTTGATTTTTATCACGTGTTTTTTTCAAAGGTTCCATTAAATCTTGCCAAATCTTTGTACCCACCTCAGTTTGATGAATATGGTCCTTGACATTATCTAAATCTGAATGAACATAATCATAATATTTTAATCCCTTTGCACGACAACCCTTTGTACAAATATAATTTCCATCCATTAATTTCTGTGATTGTAAAACATTAATTGTAGCACCACAAATTGCACATGTATTTGCCATATATGATTCCTCCTTTTCTGTGCATTATTATGATTCAAGCGCATCCTTTAATGCGTTTGCCACCTGTAAAGATTCCTGATACTTTTCGTTTGACTGTACCATTACTTCTTTATCCTGCATTTCTGAAATGATCTTGACATCCTCTTTGGTAATCTTCAAAGAAATCATTTTGATGAATGGATGATTCATTTGAATATTTACCTTGAATTGGTACGTAAATTCGTATCTTGCTGGTTTATAGGAACATGTCTTTCCTTTCCTATTTGTGAAATGAAGTTCTCGCTTATTCTCTTCAATTTCTACCAAAACATTTTGAATGTCACTTAAGTCAAACACATCTGGATTTTCATCACTAAGCTTTGTTGCCTTTGTCACGACAAACCAGTTGTGCTTTCGATCAACCATTACCTTTGGATATTCACCAAACGTTTCAGCTGCCACAAACACTCTGACTCTTTGTGCGTTTTCTTCACGATATGTTAGCTGACCTTTGATCTGTGTTATTGTTGTGTTTTTGTAGTCTGTGAATAATGGTGACATTTTTTTCTTACAGTCATTACAGATCGTACCATCCGCACATTTATAACCTTCCATCAATGCCATCTTCTTTTTACACACATCACATTCCTTTTTAGAAAACAACCCCATTCCTTTTCCTCCTTTCCTTATTTGATTGACTTTTCATTATGTGCTATATTGTCTTTAGAAAGCACTTTCAATCTTATGTAATCAACTTACATTTTCATTATAGAAAGTATTATAAAATTTACCCCACCCCAAAACTTAAAAAGGGTGGGAACTGCTGTAAATAAAGGGGAAAATCATGAAAAAAGTTATAAAATATTTATTAGTATTTGGTCTAGGCCTATGCAATCTATATGGGTGTTCATCAAAATCTTTACTCGATAAAGATAACCCCGTGACCCTGACAATGTGGCATGTTTATGGAGAACAAGCCAATTCTCCAATGAATCAATTGATTGCTGAATTCAATGAAACAGAAGGCAAGGACAAGGGCATTATAATTAATGTCACAAAAATAACCAATGCGAGTAAAATTGGTTCTGAGCTTGAAGAAAGTTTATCTAAAGAACCAGGTGCAGATCCAATGCCAGATCTTTATACAGGACATATTCATAATGCCAAACAGGTAGGCTTAGATAAGAGTGTTGTATGGAATGATGTATTTACAGAGAAGGAAATTTCAAATTTTGTTGATGAATTTTTAGATGCTGGAATGCTAGAGGATAAGCTTGTGGATCTTCCATTATCAAAATCAACAATCGTTTTATTTATGAATGGTACACAATTTGAAAAGTTTTCTAACGATACCGCTGTTTCATTAAATGATTTTGACACTTGGAATCAAACGTTTGATGTAGCCGAAAAATATTATGAATGGTCAAATGGAAAGCCGTTATTATGCTTTGATTATCTATTAAATTCCATTGAATCTTATGCAATCGCATTAGGCTCTAAACATATGTTTAATGAGAATGGCTGGTATAATACGGACGATAAAGAATTTCAAAAAGCCTTTAGAACCTTTCTAGAACCATTGATCAAAGGCCATATTTCTGCTTCAGATTTCTATTCAAGCACAGAACTTACAACCGGAGAAACACTCATTGGTGTATCCAGCAGTGCAGCCTATCTCTATTTAAATGACATCGTTACATATCCAGATAATACAACGGAACCATTAAATGCGATTGCCCTGCCTTATCCAAAGGCCGATAAAGACCATGCCCTCATGACACAAGCTGGTGTTGGATTATGTGCCTATAAGACTACAGAACAAAAACAAGAAGCCGCTAGTGTCTTTGCACATTGGCTTGTGGAACCAAAACGAAACATGGACTTTGTGATCCAAGCAGGTTACATGCCAGTCACAAAAAAAGCATTTAAAAACTTGAAAAATGAAAAGTTTGAAGATGAAGAAACACAATCTTTATACAATACACTCACCGAAATGAAATCCGACTATACCGTTATTTCTAGAGAGGTTCCAAATGCGATTTCTAGAAAGGCCTATGCATTTTATGATCAAGTAAGAAGCCACCAACAAGAATGGCAAGCAAGATATGAAGCTGGAGAAGACATCGATGTACTTGTACAAGAGGCAATGGACATATTAAAAAGTCTTTCATGAGGTTTTAAATTATGCAGATAAGCTTTAAGAAAAAAGAAAAATCCATGAAACGAAAGCTCTTTGTCTACATGTTTTTCCTTGTCACAGCCATCACTGTCACTCTATTAATGGGACTCTTCCTATTTGGTCGACTTGGAACAACAGAGCAAGACTTTCATAAAAAACTATCCATTCAAAGTGAATACTTCACAAAGAATATGGAATCCTATTGGGATGATCTTGCCTCTATGAATATCGCTCTAGGCGAAACTATGCAAAATACTTTAGAAACAAACCTTGAAAAACAAGGTTTGACATTTAGTCAGCTACAAGATAATCCAAATGCTCTTTATGCATTAGAAAACGATATGATTCAGCCTTTAGGACAATATCTTGAACGATCTAATTGTTCAGGAGCTTATGTACAACTAGATACGACAATCAATTCCACTTTGGATAATGCGCAGACACAACGAAGTGGTGTGTATCTTCAAAAAACGACAATGTCCTATTCAAAGGAAGACTTAATTTTGTATCGTGGCATCGCAAATATAGGAAAAAAGCATGGCATCATGCCACATCGTAAATGGAGACAGGAATTTGATATTACACTTGTACCCGATTATGAAGAATTAAAAAAAGGGAACTTTGATTATTCCCTATCAAATATTATTCAATTGCCATACACAGGTGAAAGAATCGCCCTATTACGTGTTCCTTTAGTTGGAAAGGATGGTACCTTCTATGGTCTTTGTGGTTTTGAAATTTCACAAAGCTGGTTTAAATTTGCGCATCCCCAGCCCTCAACTCTCAACCATTTAACGTGTCTTTTAGTGCCAGACTCCGATTCAATCATCACAAATGAAGGCTTTAGTACGGGAAGCCAAAACGGATTCTATTATATACCAAATGGAGATCTTTCCATTAAGCCTATTGGCAACAACTTATTGAGAATCATAAGTAAAAATCGTAATTATATTGGAGTTAAGAATACTGTCAAAATTTCTAAGAATCAAACCTATTCGACATATGTTATGATTTTGGATTCTGACTACAATCGAGCCATCGCAAAAAGTAATATTGAATTATTCTTCTTTACCATTGTCCTATTATTATTTGTATTTTTAGGATGCTCCTTCTTCAGTCAAAGATACCTGTCCCCAATTCTAAAAGGATTAGAACAGCTGCGTAAAGACAATAAAAACAGTATGCGCTATGATGTACAAGAAATTGATGATCTTTTGGATTTCTTATCTTCAAAAGACTATGAAGTTGAGAATAAAATGTTGACGCTTGAGCTAGAAATGCAGGAAAATCGCAAGAAGCTTGAACAGATTGAAAATGAACATGAAGCCATTCAAAAGGAATATGACAGAGCTAAAAAAGAAGTGGAGCGGTTAACGACAAAACGTATCGATGATATTGATGAGGATGAATATAAACGTTTCTTAGAATGTCTTGCGACTTTAACACGCAAAGAAAAAGAGATTTTAAATCTCTATGTGAAGGGATATTCAAGTAAGGATATTCTAGAAACATTAAATATTACGGACAATACATTAAAGTATCACAATCGTAATATTTATAGTAAGCTTGGTGTAAAATCAAGAAAACAATTATTGATGTACATGACATTATTAAACAACAAAAGGAGCTAAATCAGCTCCTTTTACTATACATAGCGCTTTAAATAATCCACATCTAGAACTAGGATTTTATGATATACCATCGTTATAACACCTTGTTGTCTTAATCCACGTAAGATACGATTTACACTATTTCTTGTAGATACACCGCAAAAACCTGCAATATCATCATTTGTGACTTGAAGATCAATAAAGATCCCCTTCTTAACTTTTCTTCCGAATAATTCAACCAGATAATAAATAAAAGCACACACGGCACCATTTTTACCATTCATAGTCATTAATTGCTGGCGATAAATGGCTTCCGACAACTTCTTACGATAATATGCATCCATATAATCTCTCAACTCTTTGTTTTCACTTAAAAATTTTGAAAACAATTTGCGATTCACACGATAGAATACAGCTGTATCACTTTCAATACGAATATGAAAAGATGCTGAAGTAACCTTTTTTTATTTCATCTTTTAAAAGTGAAAGCACATCAAAACCTTTTAAATACATAATGTTAAATTCACGACCATCACTTAATATAATACTCGTTTTTACTATTCCATCTTTTAATATATAAATATCTGCCTGATCATGACCATCTATCATTAAATATGAATGTTTCTTTTTTTCGATCGTCGCAAGATTCTTCCCCTCAAAAAAATCTAATACAAACTCACTCATAAATTACCCTTTCTAACTCGTTGTCTATTGAATCATAATTAACATACGTCATTCATTAACGTTTGTTATAGATGAATCTAACAATAAAGCTATATATTTAATATATCATATTCTATCCACTCTTGACTAAATTCAGTTAATTTTTACAAACCCTTACTAAAATGTACAAACGTTACAAAATATCAATATTTTCTCCAGACAAAGCCTTATTCATGCTTCTTACAGCACAGAATTTTCCACACATACTACAAGTATCACTGTGATCTTCTTCTGGCATACGAGATTGACGAATTGCTTTTGCAGTTTCTGGATCTAGCGCACACGCAAATTGAGCATCCCAATCTAGATTCTTTCTTGCATCAGCCATCTTGTCATCAATATCTCTAGCTCCAGGAACACCTTTGGCAATATCTGCTGCATGGGCTGCAATCTTAGAGGCAATAATACCTTGTTTTGTGTCTTCTACATTTGGTAAAGCCAAATGTTCTGCAGGCGTTACATAACATAAGAAAGCTGCACCCGACATAGCTGCAACAGCACCACCGATAGCCGCCGTAATATGATCATAGCCTGGCGCAATATCTGTAACTAATGGGCCTAACACATAGAATGGAGCTCCCATACAGATTTGTTGCTGAACTTGCATATTTGCAGCTACTTGATTCAAAGGAACATGTCCAGGTCCTTCAACAATCACTTGAACATTATGATCCCATGCACGTTTTGTTAGTTCTCCCAAACGCACCAATTCTTCAATTTGACACACATCTGTCGCATCTGCTAAACATCCTGGACGACAAGCATCTCCTAAAGAAATCGTTACATCATATTTTTCGCAAATATCCAAGATTTCATCATAAAATTCATAGAATGGATTTTCTTCCCCCGTCATTGACATCCACGCAAACACTAAACTTCCTCCACGAGAAACGATATTCATTTTACGTTTATGTTTTTTAATTTGATCAATCGTTTTTCTTGTGATTCCACAATGCAAAGTCACAAAGTCAACACCATCTTTGGCATGCAACTCAATCACATCCAAAAAGTCTTTGGCAGTTAATGTGTTTAAATCTCTTTGATAATGAATCACACTATCATATACAGGAACTGTACCAATCATAGCTGGACATTCGGATGTTAATTTTTGACGGAATGGTTGTGTATTTCCATGACTTGATAAATCCATAATAGATTCAGCGCCTAAGTCTACAGCAGCCATAACCTTTTTCATTTCTACATCATAATCTTTACAATCTCTAGAAACACCTAAGTTGACATTGATCTTTGTTCGTAGCATGCTACCAACGCCTTCAGGATCTAATGATTTGTGGTTTTTATTAGCCGGAATAACGACCTTTCCACAAGCCACTAACGCTCTTAGTTCTTCCTCTGTCATTTTTTCTTTTTGGGCTACAATTTTCATTTCTGGCGTAATAATACCTTTACGCGCAGCATCCATCTGAGTGGTATATGTAGCGCCTGTACTTACTGTACTTTCATTTGTGTTCATTTTTAATTCTCCTTTTCCAAATGATTTTTTAACGTGACAAAAAGTGGTGCTCCCATCTTGCCACTAAAAAAAGTGAGCAACCAATATAGGTATACTCACACTAAAAAAGACAAAGTATTTCCCTACGTTGGCATTATCCAAATCAGGTTATAGGTCGAAAGTCATACTTTCCTCTCAGCCTGTACTACAAGCTCCCTTTTTTTATTTACATTAAAGTTATACACCATTTCTAAAAGATAGTAAAGTTGCATAATATTTATTTTCGAACCGGCTTTTCTTCCTTATCCCAAACACCAATTCCAGTGATTGCGCAAATCATTGAGAAAACGGGAACAATAAAGATAAACCAAGCATATGGAATATATGCCGTACTACATCCAAGCACACCCATGACATAAATTGTCGCAACACCCCAAGGCACGATTGGCGCTGATAAGGTACCAGAATCTTCTAGCGTTCTTGATAATACTTTACGCGAAATATTCATATCTTCATATGTAGATTCAAAAGTCTGTTCCGTCACAATAATAGATACGGTTTGTCCACCTGCTGTTAAAAAATTTACAATGTAACAATATACCAAAGTGACAAACACCAATACAGTACGATTCTTTATGAACTTCAATAAAACATTTTTAGCTAAAACATCCAAAATACCAGAAGACGTAATGACAGCGCCCATTACACTTGCCACCATAAATGTAACCAACAATTCTGACATTGAAAGAACACCACCACGATTTAACATTGGATCTACTATAGATACACCTGTCTCAATACTGAATCCATTAAATGCATAATTCATTAAATCTACAAAATTTACACCTTGAAACACCATCGCAAAAATAGCCGATACTACAACTGCAAGTCCCATACCTAACAAAGATGGAAGTTTAAATACAGAAATCAAAATAACTAAAATCGCTGGTAAAATCAATAAAATATTAATTGTGAAATGCTTGCTTAAAGTATCCATAATCAATTTTTGTTGGGCAAGATCCATACTTCCACCACTATAATAAAGCCCCGCAATTGTAAATAATACTAAGGCAACTACAGCTGCTGGAAGCGTAGTGTACTGCATAGAATGAATATGATCATATAAAGGCACTTTACTTACACCGCTTGCCAAGTTGGTTGTATCGGATAATGGAGACATCTTATCCCCTAACCATGCACCAGAAACAACAGCACCCACTACCAATGGTACTGGAATACTAGTCGTAGAGGCAATTCCTACCATCGCAAGACCCATTGTGGCAACTGAACCAAATGAAGTTCCCGTAAATTCACTGGTTAAAGCACAAAGCACAAAAGCTAGTGGTACTAATATTTTTGGAGATACAACTTGCATACCATAATACATCAATGTGGGAACAGTCCCACCAGCCATCCAAATTCCTACAAGCATACCCACCATAATCACAATTAAAAATGTAGGCATACATTCTGCGGCCGTTTTAATTATATTTCGTTCCACTTCATTCCATGGAATATTCAACAATCGGGTTGTGATCACAGATACAATAACACCCGCAAAAACAGAGAGTGTTGTATTACATCCCATGTTGATCATAATAATAAGTACAGCAATAATTACCAAAAATGAAACAATCGCAAATAGTGTTGTTGGCTCTTTTCTTTCTTGATTCATATCAAATTCCTTCACTTTCTTTATAATAATTCTTCTTTCAAAAAGTCTAGAGCACCTTGCATTCTAGCTTCTCTAAACGCAAACGATTTAAATCTATGCTCTGCCCCTTTGACAATAATACATTTTGCTCTTTCCTTAAAAATTTCTTTATATTTATAACTACACTCACAAGAAGCCGTAATATCTTGATCTCCATGTATCGTACATACATTCTTATCAAACAAGCTTGCTTCTGAATATGGATCTAATGTACAAGCGTCTTGATAAAACTTCAGGCTCAATTTTAACCCTTCTACATCGGCACATCCATCTGCTTCAATATTCGAAACATCTTGGCCACACAAAGTTTTATGCTCCTTTAAGTTATAAACTAAATCTGGAGCAGGACACCACAAGGATAAAGCTCGAATCTGATCTTTACACTTTCCTGCCACCATACTGGCCACACACCCTCCTAGACTACATCCATGAAGTGCAATTTTTTTAGTATCGACAAAATCCAAGGATCGAACATATCTCAACATGGCTTGTGCATCTAGAATTTCACTTGAAACGGTCATATCTTCAAATCTTCCATCACTTTCACCACTGCCATTCATATCAAAACGAACACTGGCAATACCAGCATCACATAGTCTTAAAGACAATTCATTATGTACAAAATTAATTTCATTTCGATCATCACAAAAACCATGAAGAAGAATGACCATAGGCACTTTTGGGCTTACATCTTTTGGAATATGAAGCATACCACGAAGTGTTAAACCATCTCGCTTGATTTCTACATACTTCTGCATATATATTTCCCTCCGTTTCGGGTATAATACCACAAAAACAACAAAATGTTTACTATTTTTTTACACATGTACTCATCGTAGATACAAATTAACCTCTTTGTTCACAAAGAGGTTATTTTTTTCTGAAAATAGTTGCACCATAACCAGTAATTTTCTTACTTTCATACATTGCAGAATCCGCTCTACAATATAATTCATCAAAACTTAAATCTTCTTTTCCATCAAAGAAACATGCACCAAGACTTAATACAATTGGATGATTTTGTATAGATTCAACATGGATCTGTTTCAAATTTTCAAATAAACGTTTAAAGAAAGAATTTGCACACTTACGATTTGTAACTCCCGGAATATATAACGCAAACTCATCTCCGCCCAAACGCATGACTATATCTTTATCACGACATGATTTTTGAAGCGTATGTGCAATCGCGATAATAACCTCATCCCCTGCCATATGCCCATATGTATCATTAATCGATTTAAATTTATCACAATCCACTAGACACATCATGCCACTAATTTTATTATCCAAAACACGCTCAATCATCTTTTCTCCACTTCGACGATTTGAAACACCCGTCATCGTATCCGTTTGAGCTAGATATAATAATTTATCTTCTCTTCTCTTTTGTTCGTCAATACATTCCACACAATATAATACATGTAATAAATGACCATCCTCATCATAGTCTACCGGAATATAACGTCCACGACACCAACCAGAAATATTACCATAGAAAACACTATCAATTGATTTCTTACCTCGCAGTCTTTCATCCAATGTTTCTAGATCCATAAACTCAATTTCTCGATCCACATAATCTTGTTGACAAAACTCTTTATGAATCTTATAAATATGATCACTAAAACAATCCTCTACATCATTTATTTTGTCGACTTGTAAATATTTAAGGATTTCCGGTTCCGTTTTCACAATATGATATTTCTGCGTCTTTACATTAATATAGTGCATTGAAGTATAAATTTGGGCCAATGCCGAATATCCACTCAATTTAGCCTCTTGTTTGGACTTATTTTGAGAATTACGAATCTTTAAAAAAGATACAACCAACGTTGCGATCATGTCCAAAAATATTGTCAGACTTGAATGTTTATCAAGCGGCGGATTATCAACGCCAAAAAAACCACTAATTTCATCTTTATAGCGAATGGGACAAACCACTAGACGTGTAACATTTTGCACTTTCAACGTATTATACGTATACGCATGATCCTTTTTAATTGTTTCTACATCTTGAATGATCACATTTTCTTTCTTGTCAAAAGCTTTATACCACCAATCAATAATATCCATGTCCACACCTTGTAAAAAATCAATTTCCGGTTGGATACCTTCACTACACCATTCATACGTATTATTTGTCACATGTTCTTTTTTATTATCTTCAAAAATATAAATACGATCACACCCAATGTGTTTTCCAAAAAAACGAATAAACTCATTGATCTGCTCATCCGGTGTATCAAACATAAGTGCAGAACGTAAGGCTTCATTGATGACCAATTCATAGCGCATGATTGCCTGCATAAGTTACCTGCCTTTCTTTAAGAAACATTTCAATTATCTAACCACATTATATCTTTTAAACGGTTATACATTAGTTATATTTTATAAAAAATTAGTCAATTAAACAAGAAAAGAACCACATAGTATGGTTCTTACTTACACTTTTCTATTTTTGATTTCCAAGATTTTGACAAAGGTACACCCGAACATATACACTGAATGGCTTCATCCAATACTTCATAATTCAAACGAGTACCAACAGAATCACATTGATAATTTACCGCATGATCCTTATCGATTCCATATTGACTTGCCGTATCAATCGCATCCATATTGGCTGCAAGAAATAAGAATTCCCAGCCATATTTTTCTTTCTCATATTCAATCATCGACTTGACTCTTTCCTTTGAATAATATCGACTCGCATTTTCCATTCCATCCGTAATAATCACAAACATCGTATGCTCTGGAACATCCTCAACCCGAGCATATTTGTGAATATTTCCAATATGACGAATACTTGAACCTAATGCATCTAATAATGCGGTGCACCCATAAACCTCATAATCCTTGTTTGTCATAAGTCTAACTTCATCAATCGGTTTACGATCATGAATGACCACACTTGAATCATTAAATAAGACGGTCGAAACTAAAACTTCTCCGTCTTGTTTCTTCTGTTTGTTGATTAGAGAATTAAACCCTCCAATTGTATCCTTTTCTAAACCACACATTGATCCACTTCGATCTAAAACAAAAACTACTTCTGTACAATTCTTTTTCATCACTGTATCCTCCTTGATTGATTACAGTATAGTTTTTATCCCCATCAAAATGGTCGCCTTAAAAGCGACATTTATACGCCAATTAAACTTTGATCAAACGCAAACAACGCTTCATTAATTTCAAAAACATTATAATTTCCTTGTGATACAAAATATTCAACAATAATATCAAACTTATTTGAATGCGATAAACTAAACCCTGCCTTATTTAACATATCTTCCATATCATCAAGCGATAATTCTAAAGCTAGCGCAAAGGCAATCACAGTTTGTTTAGAAGGTTTGTAGTTGGGATTTGAACGAATCTTAGAAAACAATTTACGATCAATGTTAGCTTTCTTATAGCATTCTACATCGCTCATACCACTCTCATCAATTTTCCTTAAAAGCATCGTTGAAAAACTTTCATCCATTTGATTTAAAGCATCTATTAAAGAAAATCTTGGAGCAATGATAGAATTGCATACCAACATATGCTCATCCTCATAATAATCATCAATATAAGCTTCAATGGAATCAAATAATTCAGAACTAATTTTATATGAATTTCGATCATAAACAACTAAATACACCATCATTTCATGATCTGTTAGAAAAGAGACAATACTATTCATTGCCACTTGTAAAGCTAACTCTTTTGGGAATTGATTCGTTCCTGATGAAATCAATGGAAATGCGATTGATTTAAGCTTATATTCATTTGCTAACATCAAGCTCGACAAGTAACAAGATTTCAACAAAGCTTCATTATTCTTATTTTGTATATTCCATACAGGACTTGCCGTATGAATAATATACTTACACAATTTATATCCACTTGTAAGACAAGCTTGTCCAACTTTCAAATTTCCTATTCTTCTACACTCTACATCTAATTCTTTACCCGCAAGTTGATGAATGTAATGATCTAAGCCACCAGTCGCATCCAAGCTTGGATTTGTCGTATTCACAATCGCATCCACTTTTAATTTTGTGATATCCTGACGAATTATTTTTATTGGCATAAGCCCTCCTATACAACAAAAGAGCTTTATTAAGCTCTTAGTTTTTCGATAAAATCATCTTGTTTTAAAGGCTTTGAATAATAGAAGCCCTGAATTTCATCACAATTCATTTCGATCAAACAATCCCTTTGTTCTTTGGTTTCAACACCTTCCGCAACCACTTTCATATCTAAACCATGCCCCAAATCAATCGTTTGTCGCACAATTTTCATTCCACGTGGTTTGGCAATATAGTCAATTAAACTCTTATCCAATTTAACCGTTGTGAATTTCAATTCATTTAAAGTTGTTAATGAAGAATATCCGGATCCAAAATCATCCATATGTAATTTAAAGCCTGCATTGACCATTTGATTTGTGATTTCAAGAATTTGTTGCGAATATAAAGCTGCAGATTCCGTCAATTCAATCGGAACACAACTAAAAGGAATTTCATTCTCTTTTATGATGTTGATATATCTTTGTACCACATCACTAAAGTGAATACTTGCACGAGATAGATTGACAGAAATAGGAAGGATCGGTAACCCTTGTTTCATTCGATCTTTCTGGAATCGACATACGGTTTCAAATACATATTCATCAAGTTGAACAACTAAACCATCACTTTCAAATAATGGAATAAATAAACCTGGTGAAATCAATGTTCCATCTTCTTTTTGCCAACGAACAAGTGCTTCTGCACCAACAATTTGTTCAGATGAAGCATCATATTTGGGTTGAAAATAGACTACAAACTCTCTATTTTTAATTGCATCTTTAAAATCATTTTCCATTTGTCTTTGCGCAAGTAATTTTTGATTCATTTCCTGCGTAAAGAAGGCGATATTCTGTTTAAAATCTTTTGAAATACTCTTCACAGCCATTAATGCACGATCACACATGATTGGTATCTGAAGACTTGTATCTACATTTTCATAAATTCCTAGTTTCACACGAATATTTGGAATAGGAGCTTCTTCCATAATCTTATTTAAATTGTTTTCGATACAATCCACATCAATTTTTTCTTTACTATGGAATAAAGCCAATAATTGATCTCCCTCATAGCGTGTCAACAATCCATTTTTAATATAGTATTTAACCGCATTCGCAAGGTAAATCAAAACTTCATTTCCCTTTTTTGTTCCGTAAGTTCCATTGATCAATTTAAAATCAGCTACATCTAAAACAACGATATTAAAAATTTCATCTGTCATAAAATTAGTCAATGTACGAGCATGATGATAAAAAGCCTGTCTTGTATATAAACCTGTCAACTCATCTTTTTCAATAGCTGCCAAAGTCATACTTGATTCTCTTAACTTAATAACACTATCAATTCGACTCATTACAATTCTTGTATTATAGGGCTTTGTGATGAAATCAACAGCACCTAGACCTAAACATTTCAACTCATCTTCTTGCGAATTATTTCCCGTTGTCACAATGACTGGAACACTAGCTAACAAAGAATCTGATTTTTGACGAGTTAAGAATTCAAATCCATCACACACAGGCATTACAACATCTAATAAAACAATTGAAATATCTTTATAATTCTGAGATAGAATTTGTAAACCATCTTCCCCATTTACAGCTTCTAATACATCATATTCATCTTCTAAAGTAGCCTTTAACATTTCTCGATTTAAATCATTATCTTCAACAATCAAAATTTTTCTTCTCAAACCACTTGGTGTAATCACATTGTTGATCATATCCAAATTATTTCTTCGAATATCCAAATCTTCATTCGCAAAACCAATGACAATTTGAGTAATTTTATCATGATCTTTAATACAACCAAAGTGTGTGTACATAAAATGAATTTCGGAATCCGTTTTAGATTGATAATGAATATTAAAATGTTCCGCATTTTCTAAACGAGTATAAAGAGAATTAAACGAAAGTGCAATACGTAACATATCACGATTCTTTTCGTATACACAATGATCAATATATTGATTCATCGCGTCATTATAAAGCATATGTGCAGAAAAAACAGGCAACACATCTGTTTCCTTAAAAGCATGAATCTGTTGAGTTTCGCAATCAACAATATAGATGTTTTTAAATTCTTCGCCTAGTATTTCATAGATGCGATTTGAATCAAAATCTCTCATAATAACCCTCTTCTAAAAATATATAACTAACCAATAATATTATATAACCAAAATTAAATTTAAGCAACGAACCAAAAAAAGTGTCTTTCGACACTTTATCATTATTTACGGTTTGCGTTTACCGATTTCATGATTTGACGAATTTGTGCTTCACTAGGTTTACGTCCCATTTGTAAGAACATTGCACGAATCATCTTTTCATTAATAGGTGGATTTTCTTTAATTTCTTTTTCAAACTTCTTACGAGTGAAGTAGAAAGTAACCAAGCCACCAATGATGGCTCCCACTATCGTATAAAAAATTGATACACCCATATTTTAGTCAACCTCACTATCTACTCATCTATTCTACTATCTTTTTAAGCTTTTGACAATACGAATTGTCCACTATATTCAGTTAAAATCACGGAAAAGAAGATCAAAAGTCCACCTAAAATCATAATTGGACTCTTTGCTTCATGAAGCAGAACAAAGCCAAATACATTCGCAAATAAAGATTCTGTGCATAAAAGTACACTTGCACTCGATGCATCTGTATACTTTTGTGCCAAGGTCTGTAATTGAAATGCCAAGAATGTTGCCACTACAATCATATAGCCACAACTCATGTAAGCATGCATTGAAATATTTTGTGGAATTGTTTCCAAAGACAATGCGAAAGGAATTGAAAGTAAAGCTGCAACACTCATCTGTACGGCATTGATCGCAATGGAATTACTATTTTCAGTCGCATATTCCAAAGAAATAATGTGACACGCAAAAAACAAAGCACATATCAAAGATAAACAATCTCCAAAACTAAATTGGAAATAGCCTTTTGATAAGCTTAAACAGGCAATGCCTACTAAGCATATTGCACTAGCGCCAAGTTGTCTTTTGCTCGGCTTCTTTTTCCATAAAAGCCATACAATATATGGAACAAGAACAACATTGACAGCTGTCAAAAATGCATTTTGACCCGTGTTTGTCATGGCCAAGCCAAAAGTTTGAAATGCGAATGCCAAATACATTAACACCCCTGAAATACTTCCTCGAAATAGTGCTTGTTTTGAAACTTTAACATGACTACAAAGACAAACCACAATACTAACTAGGCTTGCACCCATAAAACGAATCATTAAAACGGTAAAAGGATCAAACGTTTGTAAAGCAGCATCTGTGGCAATGAATCCACCACCCCAAATGGCCGCAACAATTAAACATACTAAATTTGCTTGTTTTTTACTCATGCGTTATCCTCTTCAAATAAAGAAGGTTGTTTAAAATCTTCTTGTTTTACCCAAGATCCATCCAATACATTTTCAAGAGGGCAAATCCATTCAAATGACTCAACTTTTCCATATGGCGTTGAGAAAGTTGACTGTGCATTCATCAAACTAATTTCTTTCGCTTCAAATGTAAGGATTTCATCTGTATATATTTCAATTTTCGTATTTAGATCCACCATTTGTAAATTGAAAATAACATTGGGATTCGATTTTACCAACTTACAAATACGATTTCCCTTAGCCGGACGATTTAATGGTGCAATTTCAAGTTGTTTCATACGCTTTAAAGAAAGTGTGGTTGTAGAAATCAATACTTGTTCATCTCTATTTTTACGAATACAAATAGAAGCAACACAATCATCCTTTGCAAGATTCATTGCCTTAACACCTTTTGATTTATTAGAAACCAATGGAATCTGTTCAACCGGATACATTAAACCATATCCTTGTTCACTTACTAAAATCACTTGATCATCTGGTTTATAAGATAGAGATACAGATATCATTTCATCCATACCACCAATTTTCATACAAGTCATCGTTTTATTTGAACGAGAAACCTCAAACTCTTTTAATTCTGTACGTTTGATCATGCCATGACGACTTGCACTCACAACATGTACCCCTGTTTTAAAAGCATCTAATACATAGGCCGCAATGATTTTTTCACTAGAATCCATCTTAATATAATTTGAGATATGACCACCCAAATCTTTCCATTTTGCCTCTTCAATTTGATAAACAGGAATATATCCATATGTTCCACGATTTGTAAAGAAAATCAAAGTCTGTAATGTATGACTCGCTCCATAACAAACCAAAGAATCTGTATCTTTTCTTTGTGTCATTGAATCACTTGATGCATTATAGCTACGCATAGAAACGCGTTTAATATATCCATCACGAGTTACAGTGATCATACATTCTTCTTTTGAGATCATCGCCTTTTCATCAATCACGATCTCCTTAACTTCATGAACGATTTTAGAAAGTCTAGGCGTATTAAATTCTGCATTCACCTTCTCAAGTTCTTCAACCATCACTTTGTGCAATTCCGATTTATCACGAATAATCTTTTCTAATTCTGCAATATCACTTTGAAGTTGTTTAAATTCTGCCTTTAATTCTTTTACATCTGTATTCGTCAAACGATATAGACGCATAACAACAATAGCTTCTGCTTGTTTTTCAGTAAAATCAAAACGCTCAATCAAATTCTTTTTGGCATGTGATTTATCTTTCGATTTACGAATGATGTGAATAATTTCATCCATTACACTTACCGCTTTGATCAAACCTTCTAAAATATGAGCACGCTCTTTCTTTGTTTTCAAATCAAATTTACTTCTTCGAATTACCACATCTTCACGATGACTAATAAAGGCATCTAACATCATAGCTAAAGACATTTGTACAGGCGCTTTATTTACAATGGCGATGACGTTGTAGTTATATGAAATTTGTAAATCTGTATTTTTATATAGATAATTTAAAATCTGTTCATCATTACTATCTTTTTTAAGATCCACCACAATACGAAGTCCAGTACGATCACTTTCATCACGAACATCTAAAATACCATCGATTTTTTTATTTAAACGAATCTCATCAATTTTCTTTACAAGATTCGATTTGATCACTTCATAAGGAATCTCATGAATAATAATTTGTTTAATTGTTCGCAAAGGTACTACTTCTACTTTTGAACGAATCAAAACACGTCCACGACCTGTCTGAAAAGCTTGTTTGATACCATCAAGCCCCATCACAATTCCGCCAGTTGGAAAGTCTGGACCTTTCACAAACTGCATCAATTCTTCTAATGAACAATCTGGATGCAAAATACGATAAATACTTGCTTGAATGACTTCATTCAAATTGTGTGGAGGAATATTTGTCGCATACCCTGCCGCAATACCTGTAATTCCATTAACTAATAAATTTGGAAAACGTGCAGGAAGTACGGTTGGTTCCATTTTTTCATCCGAAAAGTTGGGTGCCCATTCCACTGTATCTTTATCAATATCTTGTAGTAAAAAATCACTAATTCTAGCTAAGCGCGCTTCTGTATAACGCATTGCAGCAGCTGGATCATCATCGATAGATCCATTATTTCCTTGCATATCAATTAAAGGATTGGTAATTTTCCAATTTTGTGACATACGAACCATCGCATCATAAACAGAACTATCTCCATGAGGGTGATAATTACCAATTACATTACCTACTGTTTTTGCGGATTTATGGTATGGCTTATTGTATGTATTTCCATCTTCATACATCGCATATAAAATACGTCTTTGAACTGGCTTTAGTCCATCCCTAGCATCAGGTAAAGCACGTTCCTGAATAATATATTTTGAATATCTGGCAAAACGATCCGCCATGATATCTTCTAAAGAATTCTTTAAAACATTATGTTTTACTTCTTTTTCTTTCACGCACTTACCTCCCTATAATCATCTTCTAATGTGAATACAACATTGTCTTCGATCCAATTACGACGAAGTTCTGCCTTATCTCCCATTAGTTCAGTCACTCTTTTTTCGGCCATCATCGCATTTTCAATGGTCACACAAAGAAGAGTTCTAGATTCTGGATTCATTGTCGTATCCCAAAGCTGAGTAGCATTCATTTCACCAAGACCTTTATATCGTGTAATGGTATAGCCATTTTTCAATTCCGCTTTTTTCTCATCCAACTCTTCATTTGTATATAAATAATATTCTTTTCCACCCTTGGCAATACGATATAGTGGTGGAAGAGCAATATATAACATTTCATGCGTGATCAATTCACGCATATAGCGATAGAAGAATGTCAATAATAAGTTTTGAATATGTGCTCCATCATCATCCGCATCGGTCATAATAATAACTTTATAGTAGTTTGAATCTTCAGCCGTAAAATTAGCACCTACACCTGCCCCTAAGGCATGAATGATCGTATTCAATTCTTCATTTTTTTCAATGGCTTCAAGACTTGCCTTTTCTGTATTTAAAACCTTCCCACGTAAAGGTAAAATTGCTTGATATTTTGAATCACGACCCTGTTTTGCAGAACCCCCCGCAGAATCACCTTCGACTAGATATAATTCTTTTCTTCTTGCATCTTTACTTTGAGCCGATGCCAACTTTCCAGATAAAACTCTTTCCGAACGATTTTTCCCTTTTCCATTACGAATATCTGCACGCGCTTTTCTTGCAGCATTTCGAGCTTGTGCAGCCTTGATGATTTTACGTACTAGAGCATTGGCAATCTCTTTATTTTCTTCTAAGAAATAACGAAGATTTTCGGATACAACCGTTTCGGTTGCAGGTTTAGCTTCTGGACTCCCCAATTTCTCTTTGGTCTGTCCTTCAAATTGTAAATAATCTTCTGGAATGGTTAAATTAATGACTAATGTTAATCCTTCCCTAACATCATTTCCATCAAAGCCTTTATCTTTTTCTTTTAAGAAACCATTTTTACGTGCATATTCATTAAATACTTTCGTAAAAGCTTGTTTAGCACCCGTTTCATGAGAGCCCCCATCACGAGTACGAACCATATTCGTAAATGAGAAAATGTTTTCTTGATACTCATCTGTATATTGGAAACATCCTTCAACGACGATTTGATTACTTTCACCTCTAAAGCTAATTGAATCATGCATTGGTGTATGATCTTGATTTACTTCGTCAATAAATGCTTTTAATCCATCTTCATATTGATAGATAACTTCTTTTTCTTCTTTGCGCTTATCACGAACAATCATTTTTAATCCTTTTAATAAAAAGGCATCTTCTTGAGCTCTTTCACAAATGGTAGAATATGAAAAATGAACCGTCTTAAAGATAGTCGGATCCGGTTTAAAGGTTACCGTACTTCCAGTACGATTGGTTTTTCCTACTTTTTCAAGTTTTCCAATCTTGCTTCCCCCATCTTCAAATGTCATACTCCAAATATCTTTTCCATCATGTACTGTAACTTTACACCATGTACATAGAGCATTTACAACACTTGCACCTACACCATGTAATCCTCCAGCACTTGTATATCCTCCATGACTTGTAAATTTACCACCTGCATGTAAAATAGTAAAAATAACTTGAAGTGTACTTACTCCTGATTTATGTTTTCCAACAGGCATTCCGCGCCCGTGATCTTCAACTGTTACACTACCATCTTTTTCTAGGGTAATCGCAATTTCATTTCCATAGCCATTTAAAGCCTCGTCAATCGCATTATCAACAATTTCCCATACAAGATGATGCAAACCTTTTGAATCCGTAGATCCAATATACATACCTGGACGCTTTCTTACGGCATCCAAGCCTTCTAAAATAACGATACTACTTTCATCATATTGTTGTTTTGGCATACTATCCCTACTTTCCAACGTAATCTTTATTATATCAACAAATCAAAAAAAGTGCACATAAATTCCGTCAATTCCATTTGATTATACACGCTATATATACATTATTCATGTCAAATTAAAAAGTGCTTTCACACCTCATTCTTAAACTTATATTTACCTTTTCCATGCCCAGTAACAGGCCCAATAATGTCAACTTGCAACAATACTGTTCTTTTTGTAAAATCAACACTTCCAATGTCCACTTTTTTGTGTTCAATGTCCACTTTTTTGGTTCCAATGTCCATTTTTTTGATATACATTTAATACCTACATCATTTATGTCAAATAATTATTTTTTTCATCCAATTCTCGACTAAGTAGATCAAAACTGCTAAAATAAGTTTCGAGGTGGAAGAAATGAAAACTATTCTATGTATTTTATTAGGTTACTTATTAGGATCTTTACCCTTTGCATTGATTATTGGTAAAGTTTTCTATCATACAGACATACGCCAATATGGTTCAGGCAATTTAGGCGGAACAAACGCCGGAAGAGTTCTAGGTAAGAAAGCCGGCATTTCTGTTATTGTATTTGATGTTTTAAAAGTAGTACTTGCGATTGCGATTGCGACACAAGTATCTAAGGTTGCAGGGATCTGGACTGGACTTGCATGCTGCATCGGACATTGTTATCCTATTTTCGCGAAATTCCATGGAGGCAAAGCCGTCAGTACAATGTTTGGCTTCTTATTTTCTACAAGCATTTTCTTATTTCAAGATGCAAGCTACTTACTTGTACCATTTGGCATGTTTATAATTATCCTATACTTATTTAAATATGTTTCTCTAGCAAGTATGTGTGCAGCCATTTCAAGCAGTTTATACATTACAGCCTTAATGCTAGGATTCAATGTTGAAAGCATTTCTGTTATTATCGCAAGCTGGCTTATGACTGTACTCGTTATTTATAGGCATCGTACAAATATTGAAAAAATCAAAAAGGGTATAGAAAATACAATCTCGTGGTTATAGAAAGTTTTTTAATAAACTTTCTTTTTTTTATGTCTTTTTCACATTGGACCCGTATTATAGGTAATATGAACTATTTATACTATGAACATAAATCAAGCCAAGTCTGCATGGTAAAAGAAGATGAAAGAATGTATCACACTTGTTTAAGCACACATAATTACTTAAATGAAATGTGTCTTATGAATGGATCTAGCCTAAAAGGAAGGCAAGAAGCCTTTATCTATCAAATGAAGACCAAAAAATTCATTCCCGTTGTTGTGAATATTTCAAAACAAGAAGTATACTTTCCGACCAAATCAAAAAAAGCACATGACTGTATATGGATCAATTATGCCAATATCCAAAATGTCATGTACTATCATTCCTATTGTAGAATTTCTTTTAAGGATGGTACCTTCTTAGATTGCGACCATCCCAAAAGAATTCGCAATTCAATGCACCTTATATTTCGCTTTTTAAATAAAAATACACCGTTTTAATCGGTGTATTAGTGACATCCTCCGCCACATGATGAACAATCATGTGAGCAACTTGATTGTTGCATTTGTTCTTCATGACGAAGTGTATTTACGCCAAGTCCCTCAATGCATACAGTAGCATTATCTGCTAAATTCGATACTTCTACGATTGTACATGCAGGGAATGGTTCATCTACAAAGTTTTTAAATGTATTCAAGAATGCATCTTTATCCTCGATATTCTTTAAATACACTGTGAACTTCACAACATGATGAAGTTGTAAACCATAGTTTGACAAAACATCAATTACTTTATTAATAGCTGTAATTGTTTGTTCCTGAATTGTTTCTCCAAGGCCTGTTTGACCACTTAAATAAAAGAAGTCTCCCAATTGAACCATGTTTGAAACACATGGTGTTCCTTCTTGTTTTCCTGCTGATTTTAAAAATATATTCATAGTTAAAATTCCTTTCTTCTTCTATTATATAGAATCTATATCATCTTCTAAAGTATTTTGCACTAAAATTTCTCTAGGCTTACTACCTCTTGAAGGACCGATGATACCATTTGCCTCTAAAACATCCATTAATCTTGCAGCTCTAGAGTATCCTACTGAAAATTTTCTTTGAATCAAAGACGTGCTCGCCTTTCTTGATGCGATCACAAAACGTTTCACTTCCTCATATAAAGGATCTGCCGTAACATTTTGTGCCTCATTACCTTGATTCTGTAGATCTTTTAATTGAATAAAGGCATCATCATATTTTGGCATGGCTTGCGATTTTACAAATGCACAAATATTATTAACTTCTTCATCCTTAATAAAGACACCCTGAATACGTCTAGGACTCGTTTCTCCATTTGGCAAATACAACATATCACCATTTCCAAGTAATCGCTCTGCTCCAGCTTGATCCAAAATCGTTCTTGAATCCACAGCTTGTGATACCGCAAAGGCAATACGACTTGGAATATTTGCCTTAATTACACCCGTAATAACATCCACGCTTGGTCTTTGTGTGGCAACAATCAAATGAATTCCTGCAGCACGTGCAAGCTGCGTAATTCTTTGAATGCTTGCTTCCACCTCTTTAGCTGCCACCAACATCAAATCCGCAAGCTCATCAATAATAATGACAATACGAGGTAAAACCTTTAAGTGTTCATCATTATGCGTTAAAACATATTCATTATATGCCGTAATATTACGAACACCTAATTCACCAAATAAATCATAACGACGATCCATCATTTCTACAATGACCTTCAACGCCTTATTGGCAAGATCTCCATCTGTAATTACTGGAGATAATAAATGTGGTACATCATTATAGGGTGTAAACTCTACTTTTTTAGGATCAATCAAAACCAATTTCACTTCATCCGGTTTTGTACGCATTAATATCGAAGAAATGATCGCATTTACACAGACCGATTTACCACTACCTGTAGCTCCTGCAATCAATAAGTGCGGCATACGATTTAATTCACCATAGACATTATTTCCCATTAAATCTTTTCCCAAACAGAAAAGTAACTTTTTATCTTTCATCGAATCCGGAATTGTACGCATCAAATCCTTCATCTGAACACTTGTCTTTTCAACATTTGGAATCTCAATTCCAACACTTGCCTTACCAGGAATTGGAGCCTCAATACGAATATCTTTAGCTGCAAGACCCATCTTGATGTCATTTTGTAAGTTACTGATTTTATTAACACGAACACCAAGTTCTGGTTTGATTTCAAACTTTGTTACACTCGGCCCAATATGAATCTGAACAAGATTGGCTTCGACACCAAATTCATGTAGGATTTCAATCAGTTTTTCCCCTTTTTCCTTAGCTGTAATTGTATTCGCATTGGATCTTGATTTTCTTTCCATATCCTCTAAAACATTCAATTTTGGAAGCTTATAGTTCTTAAAATCCGAATTTTCATCCCGAATATAATGCTTAGGCTCCGTTTTTTCTACAACCCCTTCATTAACGACAGGCACTTCATTTTTTTCAACAACTTTTTCTTTTGGCTCATCATCCACATCCACCATAAAGCTAGGCTTTCTAGGCTCAAGATCTCCAATAATCAAAGGTTCATCATCCTTTGTTTCTTCAACGACAGGATCTGGTTGTACAGGTTTTACTGGATCGGCATTGATGATTTGAAAACTCGATTCATTTGTATCTTCGTCTTCAAATATGAAATTCTTACGATCAATCGATACCGGAGTTTCCTTGACTGGTTCACTTTTCAAAACCTTTTTAGGCTTTCTTTCATATCCCACAATCTTTTCATAACCAAACATCAATATCGCAAGCACAAAAAATAATAGTACCATGACATAGGTTCCAGAATAATCGAATAATGACTGAAAAAGACATAGCAACAAAGCTCCTGCTAATCCAGAATACGTTTTCAAATGACCCATAATAATATTACCGGCATTTTTCATAACATATTCTAAGCCATAGCTACCTGGGTGTGGTTTGAACTCCATAATCGAAGAAATCAAACTTAAGCCAAGTGCCAAAAATAAGATTCCAAACATATAACGCTTACGAATCACAGGCTGTTCCTTATGGAAAATAAGAACTGCACACAAGGTAGCATTCAAAATAAATAATCCATTTGTCAAAGCTCCAAATAAGAATTCAAAGAAATGTTTTAAAAAAGCGCCTACAATGCCAAATTCTAAAACGGCAATAATACTAATACATATCATACAAATAAGGAAACACAAACGAAATAAGTTTGAGTGCAACCAAGACGTTTGTGTTTTCTTCTTCGTAGATTTTTTTCGTGTTGTTTTTTTTCTGGCTTTTGCCATACTTACCCCACTTTCTACTTATTTAAGTTAATTTCTAAAATAACCGGTAAAATCATCGGTCTTTTTGCGGTTTGTTTATAAAGATATTTAGAAACTTTATCACGAATCAAATTTCGTGTCTCTAAATTATCATATGTTTTATTTTCAACCGCCTCATTGATTGTGTCTTCCATAATTTTGGCAACATCCCCAGTGATATATTCGGCATCGCGCAAATAGATCAATCCACGACTCTGTACATCTGGACCATTGATGATCTTTTTCGTTTTCGCATTAATACCAATTGCCAAAATCATAACACCATCCGTACTTAATGTTTCACGATCTTTCAAGACAACACCAGCCATATCCCAGTTTTCTTTTCCATCGATCATTGTTTCATGAAGTTCTAATTCCATAGCACAAGAAACCAATTTACGATTTTCAAAAGTAGCAACCTGACCATTATCTAAAATAATGATACGGCTTGGATCATATCCCATTTCAACCGCAATCTGTGAATTCATATGCAACAGACGATATTCCCCTTTAATTGGAATATAGTATTTTGGTTTTGTAAGGAAGATCATCATCTTCAAATCTTCTTTACTAGGGTGCATACTCAAAACATTCTTGTCTAGAACAATGATTTCGCCCTCTTTTTTATACATATCGTTTTCCATGCTCTTGAATTCATTTTCAACACCTGGAACAACTGGACTAGCGACCACGATTACATCATCCTGATCAAATACAATCGATTCTAATTCGTTGTTGGCAATGTTGTTGATTGTTTTAAACAAAGACTTACCTTGTCCAGAAATGATAACCACAACATCTTTCATGGAATTATCAAAATCAGCTAGATCAATAACTAAAGATGGATCTACTTCATAGCCAATTTCCTTTAAACGATCCACTAAATCACGTAATTCCTTCGTATAGAAAACCATCTTACGATGATTTGCCACACAACAATCAATGATTTCCTGAATGCGATACACACTTTGTGTATATACACTGACAAAAACACGCTTATTTTCATGTGTTTCTAAAACCTGTAAAAGCTTTGGCGAAATACGATGACTTGGAGAAGTATGGCCACTTCTTTCAGCTCCCTTACTTTCCTGCAACAATACCAATACACCTTCATTACCAAGTTCCGATATTGTTGTAAAATCAGCTCTATAAGCATCTTCTAAATCATCATAATCCTCAATGAACTCACCTGAATATACGATATATCCTTGTTCAGTACCAATCGCAAGACCAAACGTTCCAGGATATGCATGGGTAATTGGGAAGAAGACAACTCTTCTTTTTCCAATGCGTTTCTTTTCATTACGCTTAACACCATGAACACGCACACCCGTAATGTGTTCCTGTCGAATCATTTTTTGTACTTCTTTTACAGCTAGAGGCGCCGTATACACATCACAAGGAACTTGTTTTAATAAATATGGTAAAGCTCCCATAACATCATCGTGACCATGCGTAATAAAAATACCTGCGACACGATTTTTATTTTCCACTAAATATGTAAAATCTTGAATTATAAATTCAATACCTAACGATTCTTTATTGTCTGGAAATTTGATTCCAGCTTCAATTACGTAGATGGATTGATCCACCTCCACACAGAATAAGTTCTTACCATCCTCATCTAAACCACCAAGGGCGAAGATACGAATTTTTTCTGTCAATGAAGGCATTTTTTCTTCTTTCATATTATCTCCTTTTAAATAGTATTATTTTTCTAAATTATATCACACAGCTACGCCATCTAAAGAGAAAGTTTTCGCATCTAAGATCTTAACTTCAACAAAATCTCCTGCTTGAATATTTTCTCCTTTAAAGTTCACTAGTTTTTGCGTATCTGTGTATCCCGAATACACATTTTCATCTTTCTTACTAGGACCATCCACAAGTACTGTCACTGTACGACCAATATAAGCTTTGTTCTTTTCTAAAGCCAAATCATTCCATGTTTTATTTAATGTAGCCAAACGTTTTCTCTTTGTCTCCATATCAATCGAATCATGCATACGACTGGCTGGTGTACCAGGTCTTGCAGAGAAAATAAACGTAAAGGCATTATCATATTTACAATAACGAACGACATCTAATGTATGTTCAAATTGTTCATCTGTTTCATTTGGGAAACCAACAATGATATCTGTTGAAACAGCAACATTTGGAATTGTATTGATGATCTTATCATATAAAGCTAAATAAGATTCTTTCGTATAACGACGACCCATTAATTTAAGTACATCATCATCTCCAGATTGTAAAGGCAAGTGAATAAACGGCATGATATTATCATACTTTGCGATAATATCAATCATTTGTTCAGAAAAATCCCAAGGATGACTTGTTGTAAAACGAACACGAGGAATTCCAATCTTAGCCACTTCCTCTAATAAAGTCGCAAAATCTTGCTCATTATCCATATCTTTACCATATGCATTTACATTTTGCCCAAGCAATGTAATTTCTTTATATCCCTCATCTTTCAATTCTTGAACTTCTTTTAAGATTTCAGACATCTTTCTAGAACGCTGTTTTCCACGAGTATAAGGAACAATACAATATGTACAGAATTTGTCACAACCATACATAATATTGACCCAAGCCTTGAATGTTCCAAAACGATGTACTGGTAGATTTTCGTAAACTTCTCCTTCTTTCGAATAGATTTTTACGACCTTTTTACCTTCAAACATACAACTATAAAGCATACTTGGAAGTTCTTGAATATTGTGTGTTCCAAACAACAAGCGTACCTGAGGATATTTTGTAAGTAAAGTTTCAACCAAGCCTTCTTCTTGCGCCATACAACCACATACGCCAATGATCAAATCTTTATTTTCGCGATATAAACGCTTAAAGTTACCAATCTCACCTAAGACTTTCTCTTCGGCATTTTGACGAATCGCACATGTATTGATGATAATGACATCACTGCCTTCAGCCGTTTCATTTGGTGTAAATCCTAGCTCATCTAAAATTCCAGCCAATGTTTCGCTATCACGCTCATTAGCTTGACAACCATATGTTGAAATAAAATATGTTTTTCCTCTTCCCATCATACGAGCTGCTTCAGGAATTGTGAAAGTATCAATACGATCAATTGTATTTGTAGTTCGTTTTTGTGCTTCTTTTAAATCGGGTAGAACCCATCCTGGTTTTTGTTTCATATGTTCTCCTTTCGAAAAAAAATGCCAAGCATTATGCTTGGCAAATGTTTTTAATTTGAATTACTGGTTGATTGCTCCAACTGGGCAAGTTCCTACGCATGAACCGCAATCGATGCAAGTTCCTTCGTCACAAACTGATTTTCCTTCATCATCTAATGAAAGAGCTCCAACAGGACATCCTCCTACACAAGCACCACATCCGATGCAAGCATCTTTATCGATATTTACTGCCATTGTCATTTCCTCCTTGTTTAATAATTTATACTTAAATTATACTATATCCTAGAAGTGAATCAAGGCAGTTTAGTAAGTGCAGGCTTACCGTAATTCATTTACCAAACTAAAAAATTGAAGTCGGGACTAAAGCCCGACATTTTTATTTTGCGTATTCCTGGGCACGTGTCTCACGAATAACATTTACTTTGATTTGACCTGGATATGTCAATTCAGATTCAATCTTATCACGAATATCACGAGCTAATTTTACACAAGTCAAGTCATCAACGTGTTCTGGATTTACAAGCACACGAATTTCACGACCTGCCTGAATCGCAAATGCATTCGCAACACCATCAAATCCATTCGCAATCTTTTCTAAGTTTTCAAGACGGTTGATGTAAGCTTGAGCACTTTCTTTACGAGCTCCAGGTCTTGCAGCACTAATTGTATCAGCCGCAATAACCAAATGACTTGTTAAGAATTTTGGCTCTACATCACCATGGTGTGAGTGAATCGCATTCAATACAATTTCTTTTTCACCATGCTTTTTACAGAATTTGTATCCCAATTCAACATGAGATCCATCTTGTTGCTCAATATTCAATGCCTTACCAATATCATGCAATAGACCTGCACGTTTGGCAATTTGTTGATTCAATCCAAGTTCAGCTGCCATGCATCCCGCAATATAGGCAACTTCCATAGAATGCTGTAATGCATTTTGTCCATAAGAATAACGATACTTCAATGTACCAATTAATTTTACGATTTCACGATCAATTCGACCAATACCCAATTTGAAGATAGCATCTTCTCCAGCCTTCATGATTTCTTGATCAATTTCATTCTGGTATTTCTTTACAACATCCTCAATACGTCCTGGCTGAATTCTTCCATCACGAATCAAGTGTTCTAACGCAAGTCGAGCCACTTCACGACGCACCGGATTAAAACATGTGATCGTAATCAAATCTGGTGTATCATCAATATTCAATTCAACACCAGTAGCTTGTTCAAAACAACGAATATTACGACCTTCACGGCCAATAATACGTCCCTTCATTTCTTCACCAGGTAAAGACACAACACTGACTGTTTTTTCCTGTGTTTCTTGTTGAGACATACGCTCAATAGCTAAGGCGATGATATTTTGCGCTTTTTCATTGGCAGTTGCCTTTGCCTCATCCTCTTTATCTTTGATATATGCGATTGTTTCATGTTCCATTTTCTTCTCTACAATCGCAAACAATTCTTCTCTGGCTGCCTGGCTTGACATTTTGGCAACACTTTCTAAAACAACAACTTGTTTATCAATTTCTTCTTGTAATTTCTTTTCTTTTTCGTCTAATGATGTCAGTTTGTCAGCAACACTCTTCATCTTTTCATTAATCTGACGCTCTTTTTGATTTAACGCTTCATCACGAAAATTCAAGTTATCTTCTCTACGCAACAACTTGTTCTCTAATTCCATTGATTCTTGTTTACGTTCTTTAATTTCTTTTTCAGCTTCAACACGCAAATCATGAGCCTGTGTCTTTCCGTCTAGCACAGCTTGTTTCACGCGAGAGTCTGCTTCATTTTGAGCTTCTTTTAAAATTTGTTCTGCTTTTTGCTGATTCTTATTTAAACCTGCTTTGGAAATTCCGACCATACAGCCAGATCCAATCGCAAGACCTGCGACACCAGACAAAACGATCCATAGTACATCCATACTATTTCCTCCTTTTCGTCCTTTGTTCTAGGTAAAACCAAAAATATTATACACGAAAACAGGCATAAAGTCTATCGTGTCAAATCCTAAAATAAAAGATGTTTGTCTAGACAAACACCTTAGAAAATGGCACGAACCATAAAGAAAACTAAAACAATTATACCAAGTGCAATGCGATACCATCCAAACACTTTGAAATCATGCTTTTTAATATAAGACATTAAGAAACGAATCACAAAAATAGAAACGACAAATGCCACAATCATTCCAAAGGCAAGAATAAAAAATTCCAATAAACTAAACGAGAATCCAAATTTCACTAATTTTAATAGACTAGCACCAAACATAACTGGAATCGCTAAAAAGAAAGTAAATTCAGCGGCTACAGCACGACTTACACCAATCATTAATCCACCAATGATTGTGGATCCAGATCTTGAAGTTCCAGGTAAAACAGCTGCCACAACTTGAAATAAGCCAATAATTAGCGCATCTTTATAAGATAAGGCAGCAAGGGTATCTACACTTGGACGCATATTTTTATTACGATTTTCTACATAGATAAACGCAACACCCACTAAAATCAACATAATCGCAACCACAAATCCATTATATAAATGTGCATCGATCCAATCATCTAATAATAAACCAATAACAGCTGCTGGAATTGTAGCCACCAAAATTTTTGACCATAAGATCCAAATGGATTTAACAGGAACATATTTTCCTTCATTATTTTTTCTAAAAGGAAATATTTTATTCCAATACAATAAAACAACCGCTAAGATTGCACCCAATTGAATCACGACAAGAAACATACTCCAGAATGAACTTGATACATTCATCGGCATAATTTCTTCCAATAAAATCATATGACCTGTTGAGCTAACAGGAAGCCATTCCGTAATTCCTTCAACAATGCCATACAATATAGATTTTAAAATCTCAATCATATTTTCCTCCATACTACAGAAAAAGCCAGGATTTACCTGGCTAATTTACTACTTTTCAACGATTTGTTTGCCGTTGTATTCGCCACAAGAGCACATCTTGTGAGCAAGTTTATATTCACCACAATTTGGACAACGAGTCAACGCTGGTTTCACCAATTTGTAATGTGTTCTACGTTTTGCTTTACGTGTTTTTGAATTTCTTCTCTGTTGAACTGCCATGCTTGCACCTCCTAGTCATCATCCAGTTTGAAATCATTTAATTTTTCCCATCGTGGATCAATTTTTGGCTCTTCTCTATCTTGATCCGATAAAAGCTGCCAACCATCTCCCTTTGGATATTGATCACGAGGTAAACGAGTGATACTCATTGGAGCCTCATATAATATCGCTTGGAAAATCTCTGGGTTAATATCGATTGTATCTTTTTTCACCACGATAATTTCCTGATTCTCTGCATCCTCTACAGGAACAAAAGAATACGTTTGTTGCGACTCCGTCTCAAATGGAACATCAATATCTTCATTTGTGATGGAATCTAGAACAACCATTGTTCCGTCCATACTCAAATCACTCGATACGAAATTCATTCCGTCAAACTCTAATGTACCCGTAACATGTACATCTGGAACAGACTTGACAGAAGTATGATGAAGCAGATCGTTTTCTTCAATCGCAATCCATTCATCGATCTCAATAATATGGTTATTTGCATTTAAGAAGTCTTTTCTATTAAATTTCACGATCTTCACCTCATGTCGCATTTGATATTATAATAAAAGTAATTCATAAAGTCAATATTTCCACAATAAAAAGATTCTGTTATCATAATGAATATGAAAACGTGCGGAATTATTACAGAATATAATCCTTTTCACCAAGGACATATTTATCATATCAAAAAAACGAAAGAATTAACACAATGTAATTGCTTAATTGCGATTGTGTCCAATCATTTTACCCAAAGAGGCTTACCTAGCCTTTTAAGTATGGAAGATAAGACTAAACTTGCTCTAGAAGCCGGTTGCAACCTTGTGATTGAAATTCCTGCTTGTTATGCAGCACAAAGTGCCGATTACTTTGCCAAATATGCAATTGAATCTTTGCATGCGTTAAATATCGATCAAATTTGTTTTGGCTCAGAAACAAACGACATTGGCACGCTAAGAGAGTATGCCAAACAAATGGAATCGACAAAAGTAGATCCATCATTAAGTATGAATCGAAATTTATATTCAAAAGACATACAACCAAATGACATCTTAGGCATTCAATATATCAAACAATGTGACAAGTATAATATCCTTCCACAATCCATTTCTCGAAAGGATACTTTCAAAAGTGCCACTCAAACACGTAAAGAATACTTTGAAGGCATTGCTCAATTTAAGGATGCCTACTTCAATCCCAATCAAACTTGGGACACTTACTATCCATATCTTAGAAAATTCTTGATTTTAACTGACACAAATATTTTATCCACCTATTTTCTAGTCAATGAAGGTATTGAATATCGCTTAAAAGAAAATGCCAAGAAATATTTGAAATGGGAAGAGTTTCTGTTGGCATCCATTTCTAAAACATACACAAAAGCTCGAATTCAAAGAACTTGTATGTTTATTCTTCTACAAATCACAAAAGCACAGATGCAAGAAAACAATCGCTTCAATCAAGTGATCGTAGCAGGATTTGATTCAATTGGACAAGCATTTCTTAAAGACAAACAAGTCGTCACAAAATTTAAAGAGCTTCCTAAATTCCTTCAAGAAATTGAACTCAAATGTCAATATTTATCTTTTGACACATTTCAAGCTAGAAAGGTGATTTATTATGATCGCTAGTTTATGCATTTTAATCCTTGCATGTATATACATTTATTTCTTCCCCTTTATCCCAAAAAGAAAGAAACACTATACATATGCATTGCTACTTGGATGTCCTGCTCATGATGATGGAACGATGTCTTCAAGTCAAATTAAAAGATGTGATTTAGCCATAAAAGCATATCAACAAAACCTTTACGATACATTAATTATTTCCGGTTCCAATGTAAAAAATGAATTTATCGAAGCCAAAGTTATGCATGCTTATATTCAAAATAAAATGGATATTCCAACCATTCTAGAAACAAACGCAAGAAATACATTTGAGAATTTCAAATTTTCAAAAGATATTATTCAAAAACAAGATGTATTGATTTTAACATCACAAACTCACGCCAAAAGAGCTTGTGCCATTGCCAGACAATTCTTTTCAGATTATGGCTGTATGTGGTTTAAAGATTTAAAACCTAAACACATCACAAGAGAAATCGTTTCTCGTATTCTTTATATTAAAATTGAATTTTTAAAAAAAATAGGAAGGTACTAAAAACACCTTCCTATTGAATTGTACGAATGACTTCATTGACACTTCGTACTTTTTTTAAGTTTGAAATTAAGTTTTGTAGATGCGCTGCATTCTTTACTGAAACCGTCAACTTAGTAGTTGCCTCCAAATTACCATCATCCACCGCAGAATCTACATGTTTTAAATAGACATTGCATTGTTGTAAAGTCGTCACAATATCACTCAACAAGTAATTTCGATCATCACTATGAATAATCAAATTCACTTCATATTGTTTTTCATCTAGACCCTCTTCCCATTGTACAGGAATTAAGCGCTTCTTTTCATTCACAATATTTGGACAATCCGCTCTATGCACCTTGACTCCTTGCCCTTTTGAAATATATCCAATAATCGAATCTCCAGGAATCGGTCTACAACAATTTGCCAAAGATACCGCAATCGTATCAACTCCAGGCACAATAACACCACAACTTGAATGTTTTGTAACGTGTGCAGGCTGCTTGTTGTAAATTTTCATAATTTCTTGATCTTCAAGCATATTCGAGCGGTTTTTAACCAAACGATCCACAATCGACTGCAATGAAACACGCTTCATGGCAATACCTACATATAGATCATCCACACTCTTAAAGGATAAGGATGTTAAAATGGATTCTAATCGTTTTTGATCCATTGATTTCGGATCTAATTTTAAACGTTTAAACTCATCTTCAAGCATCGACTGTCCTAGTTTGATACTCTCCTTACGTGATTGCTGTTCTTGTTTTTGAAGGAAAGTACGAATCTTATTACGTGCATGCCCACTCTTAACAATTTTGATCCAATCCGCACTAGGACCTACCGAATTGTTGTTTGTTAAGATATCAACAACATCCCCCGTTTTTAAAGGCGTATTTAAAGGTACAATAGCCCCGTTGACTTTAGCGCCTACTGTTTTATTTCCAACCTCCGTATGGATTCTATACGCAAAATCGATTGGACAAGAACCCGAAGGTAAGGCGATTACTTTACCTCTTGGTGTTAAACAATATACATTCGCTTCAAAAATATCTTTTTGAAGTACATTCATATATTCAAGTGGATCTTCACTTTCTTCATCAGTCATCATCGAAAAATCTCTAAACCAAGAAAGTTTATCCTCAATCTCTTTTTGTTCATACTCTGGAGTATAATTACGATTTTCTTTATACTTCCAATGCGCTGCAACACCACGCTCGGCAATCGCGTCCATTTCTTCTGTACGAATTTGAATTTCAAAAATATTACCATGCTCAGGCTCTACAATCGTTGTATGCAAAGACTGATACATATTTGCTTTTGGCATCGCAATATAATCTTTAAAGCGACCTGGAATCGGTCTATATTTAGCATGGATATAACCTAGTATTTCATAACAATGCACAACGGAATCCGTAACGATTCGAATGGCCAATAAATCCAAAATTTCTTCAAAACGCTTATTTTTAGTCACCATCTTTTTATAGATACTATAAAAATGTTTTGATCGACCAAAAATACGATATTGAATATTATACTCCTGCATAATCGATTCAATATCTGAAATCATTTCGTGAACTTGTTCGTTACGATCACTTTCGCGTTGTTTTACTAAACCTTTGATTTCTTCATATTTTTTATAATCTAAATACTTAAAAGAAAGATCTTCCAACTCATTTTTGATTTCACTAATACCCAAACGATGCGCAATAGGTGCATAAACACTTAATGTTTCACGGGCAATTTTCTTTTGTTTTTCCGGACGCATATACTGCAAAGTTCGCATATTATGCAAACGGTCTGCTAGTTTAATTAAAATAACACGAATATCTTTGGCCATCGCAATAAATAATTTACGATGATTACTCGCTAAATATTCTTCTTCATCTTTAAATTTAATAGCACCAATCTTAGTAACCGCATCAACTAAAGTTGCGATTTCCTGACCAAATAATTCCGTAATTGTATCTGTCGTTACGCCTTGGCAATCTTCTACAGTATCATGCAAAAGACCTGCCGCAATCGTTTTTGGACCACAATGCATCAACGCTAACGTATTTGCTACTTGAATAACGTGAATCACATAAGGTTCTCCGCTTTTACGAAATTGTCCCTTGTGATGTTCATAGGCAAAATCATATGCCTTTTGAATCAACTCAATATTCTCTGGGCGTTTTATATATGTTTGGACATTTTCCATACACTCTTCAAAAGTTACTTGCTTTTTCTGACTCATAATTCATGCGCCCCCTTTCTTAAAATTATACTATTTATTCCCCTTCATAATGTGTTAATGCACAAACAGGGATATCTTTAAACTTTTCTCTACCTTTTAAATCATCCAATTCAATCACAAAAGCCACACCGGTAACACTAGCCTGCATGCGTTCAACCATTTTAATAATCGCTTCTACTGTACCGCCTGTAGCTAACAAATCATCGATAATAACTACTTTTTGTCCTGGTAAAATGGCATCCGCATGAACACAAAGTTCATCTTGCCCATACTCTAGATCATATGTTTCACTTACGGTTTCTCTTGGAAGCTTTCCAGGCTTTCTAACAGGTACAAAGCCAACATTATTTTCTAAAGCCACTGGCACACCAAATAAAAAGCCACGTGCTTCAGGACCAATCACAACATCTGCACCAACACTTTTCACAAAGTCATTTAATTGATCCACGCAATAACGCATTGCACTCGCATTCTGCAAAATGGGTGTCACATCTCTAAAAATAATTCCTTCTTTTGGAAATCCCGGAATACTTTCTATATAATCTTTTAAATCCATACTAACCTCTTTCTAATTGATTCCATTTTACTACTCATACACAATCTCATCAATCACAAAATTCACCTGCTTACGGCCCTGATATTGATTGATTTGAGCCGTACCTATAAAAGAATGAATCGCATTCACACTTTTTTTATACTCTACTTCACTTTGATTAAAACGCATACACTGTAAGCCAGATTCTAATGTATACTTACGATGTTTGTGATTTTGAAAATCATACAACGACTTAATTTGAGGATGAATAATTTCAAAACTAGGAAAAACAAAGCCGGGGCCAAAAGGTCTAAGTACATCTAAGGATTGAATGGTTTCTAAACTCAATTCATCATCCGTTATAATTAATGTTTCCTTCTTTTTCACACTATACGTATATTCCTTGATACGCGCATGAACGAAATCTTCAAACAAATCAAACTCATTTAGATTCAATGAAAAGCCTGCTGCATTTTCATGTCCACCAAATACGACAAAATGTTTGTATGGACCAAGAAATTCCATGCAGTTAAAGCCTTCAGGACTACGCATACTCGCCTTATATCCCTGTTCATTTTTAGCTAGAACAATACAAGGCTTATTAAATCTTGAACAAAGTGCACCCGCCACTAAACCTATGATTCCTTCATGAAAACTTGTATCTTCAATGATATAGATATCCTCATTCGATTTACACTTTAATAAGGCTGTTTTTTGCATCTGATCCGACATTTGTTTACGAATCGTATTCATTTGTGTAATTTGTGAACCCAAAGTATAAATTGTTTCATCATCATGTGCTAAAAAATATCGGACCACATTGTTGACGTTGGCAAGATTACTCAATCTTCCAATCGCATTTAATTTAGGAACCACCTGAAAACCAATACTTGTTTCATTTAAGTCACGATCTGTAGCTAAAGAAAAAATATGTTTTTCATGTGTTTCATTGATTGATCTTAATGCATTCTGAATCAAAGCTCGCGTTTGCCCTTTGACAACCATCATATCCGAAATACTCGCAAGACCTGCAAGCTGCAAAAGATAATCATCCTCTACACCAAGTTTTCGCATACATTCATAGGCTATTCCAGATCCACATAAGGTTTCAAAGCATGGTTCCATTAAATCTGGATGTACAACAATATCACAATTCACTTTTTCATCCATTGTATGATGATCCGTAACAATTACATCCATACCCAATTCTTTAGAAAGTGCTAAAGCCGGCTTACTTTTAATGCCATTATCCACCGTAAGAATCAAAGAATATCCTTTCTTATGTGCCAACATCACTGTTGCTTCACTAAGCCCATACCCCTCTTTAATACGGTCTGGAATATAAAAGCCACATTCAAGACCTAATTTTCTTAAGCCTGACACCATGATTGTTGTTGCACTGATACCATCACAATCATAGTCTCCTGCTACAATAACTTTTTCACGATTTGAAACAGCCTTTAATATTCGTTCTTTAAAGCTTTCCATACATTTCGATTCAGAAACTGGATTTAAAAGCTGTTTACTTGTCCAATACGCCCATTTCGATGAATCTGGTTCTAAAAATTCTAATACTTTTTTTGTTAATTCTGTCATTTGTTCCATGCAAATTATTATACCATATAATAAAAATGTTCACAGACTATTAATCTGTGAACAATTCTTTTTGATATGGTATTTGAAGATGTTCATACGCTTTAGGCGTTACTATTCTTCCTCTAGGCGTACGATTGATAAAACCAATCTGTAATAAATATGGCTCATATACATCTTCTAAAGTCATTGGCTCTTCTCCAATACTTGAAGCAATCGCTTCAAGTCCTACAGGCCCGCCTTTAAATCTTTCAATGATTCCTTTTAAATATTTATGGTCAACCGCATCTAAACCTAAATGGTCTACGCGAAGCCTGTCTAAAGCTGTCTTTGCGATTTCACTTGAAATCACGCCCTCATTATAGACTTGGGCAAAATCACGTACACGCCTGAACAAACGGTTGGCGATTCGTGGTGTACCACGCGATCTTAAAGCAATTTCAGTAACTGCATTTTTATCGATTTCTGTATTCATCACACAACTTGTACGATATACAATTTTTTCTAGATCTTGTAAATTATAGTACTCTAGCTGTGAAATAATTCCAAAGCGATCTCGCAAAGGCGCACTTAAATCTCCTGCACGAGTTGTGGCTCCCACAAGCGTAAAAGGTGGTAAATTAATACGAATATTGTGTACGGTTGCCGAATCTTTACCTACCACAATATCTAGACAATAATCTTCCATAGCCGGATACAATACTTCTTCTACTTGTTTTGGCAAACGATGGATCTCATCAATAAATAAGACATCTCCCGGTTCAAGTGTTGTAAGTATAGCTGCAAGATCTCCACTTTTTTCAATCGAAGGACCACTTGCCGTCTTTAAATTTCCATGCATTTCATTGGCAAGAATATAGGCTAAAGTTGTTTTCCCAAGACCAGGAGGGCCATAGAATAGAACATGATCTAAAGCTTCATTTCGAGATCTTGCCGCATGAATAAACACATTTAGATTTTCTTTTAATTCGGATTGCCCAATATATTCATTTAAACTTTGCGGTCGTAACGTCTTTTCAAAGTTATCGCACTCTTGTAAATTTCCATCTACTTCTCTAGGCATCTATCTTATACTCCATTTCTTTTTGCGAGTAGAATCAATGCTTGTCGTAACATCTCATCTTCTCCTAATTCTGTATTTTCGAATTCCTTTTTAATTTTTGTTAATTGATTGGTCTTATACCCAAGGGATAAAAGAGCATCCTGAACTTGAGTCCATACTGGATTTGACACAAGACTATCACTCGTTTCTAAAGATACAAACTTACCTTTTAGATCCAAAACGATTTGTCCTGCCGTTTTAGCACCAATACCAGGTAATGACTTCAATCTTTTAATATCATCATTTTCAATGGCTTCAATCATTTCTTTTCCAGAACATACCGATAACATGGTCTGGGCTGTTTTTGGACCAATTCCTTTTACGTTGATCAAGCGCATAAAGACTTCATAATCCTCTTCTTTGATAAAGCCAAACAATAAGATCGCATCTTCACGAACGTGTTGATATGTATAAAGAAATAATTCTTCATTCATTTTTTGACTTAACGCATTAGCCAAATACACTTCATAGCCAACGCCATGTACATCAAGTACTACACGATCATTTCGAATAATCTTTACAATTCCATTCACAAACGCAATCATTTTACACCTCAATATCAAGTTGGACTGGACAATGATCTGAACCATATATATCCGTTAAGATCTTCGCATCCACAATTTTATCTTTTAATTCCGGCGATACTAGCCAATAGTCGATTCGCCATCCTGCATTCTTTTCACGCGCCTTAAAACGATAGCTCCACCACGAATATTCTACTTTTTCCGGATATAAGCTACGATATGTATCCACAAAATAAGCTAATAGGTTTTCTTTAAAACTATCTCTTTCTTCATCTGTAAATCCAGCATTTTTATGATTTGTCTTTGGATTTTTAATATCAATCTCTTCATTGGCCACATTAAAATCGCCGCAAGCCATAACCGGTTTATCCAATGATTTTAGATAGGCACTAAAAGCTTTATCCCACTTCATACGATAATCCAAACGCTTTAATCCATCTCCTGAATTTGGTGTATAAACAGTCACAACATAATATTCAGGATACTCAAGAGTTATCACTCTTCCTTCTGTATCATGTTCTTCCATATTCATCCCATAACGAATGGATAATGGTTCTTCTTTGCAGAAAATCATTGTTCCACTATACCCTTTCTTTTGAGCACTATTTATATATTGATAAGGATATAATTCACAATCCACTTCAATTTGATCGGGTTGTGCCTTAGTTTCTTGAATACAAAAAATGTCTGCATCCAACGCATAAAGAATTTCCACAAAATCCTTCTTTAAAACGGCACGAATCCCGTTTACATTCCACGAAATACATTTCATAAAAAAACACCTCAGAAGCATTATACCACACGAAAAGAAAAGGCTACACAATGTGTAACCTTAGTTTTCAATAAATTCAAATTCAAAGCCTAATAGACGTACTGTATCTCCATCTTGACATCCTGCTTCTCTTAAAGCTGTATCAATTCCAAGATAGCGCATTTTGTTGGCAAATAGATAGAAGTCTTCTTCCGTATTCAATTTATTGATGTCGAATACTCTTTCAAGTCTAGGACCTGAAACACTCCATACACCATCATCTTCTTTTTCAATAAGGATGTCTTTCTTCTTCTCTTCAAATGTATACATAACACCTGTTTCACCCGTATCTTCCGTAATTGGGAATGCCGGTGTTGTCGCAAGAAGATCTGCCGCTTTTCTAAGTACTACATCTAAACCTTCATGAATAATTGTTGTTGTTTCATAGACTGGAATATCTGGATACTTTTCTTTAAAACGACGTACATTTTCTTGGGCATTTTCCATATCCATCTTGTTAGCAACAACAATTTGAGGTCTCTCCAATAAACGGATCTGGTAAGATTTCAATTCATTATTAATAACTTCATAATCTTTTAATGGATCTCTGCCATCCTCTGCACCCATATCAATCACATGGATGATAACACGACATCTTTCAATATGGCGCAAGAATTGATGACCTAAACCTTTACCATCACTTGCCCCTTCAATAAGTCCTGGTAAATCGGCTAAGACAAAGCTTCTTCCATCACCAGTTTGAACAACCCCAACATTTGGTGTAATCGTCGTAAATGGATAGTCTCCAATTTCAGGACGAGCTTTACTTACGGCATCAAGGAATGTTGATTTTCCTACACTTGGAAATCCAACCAATCCAACATCGGCAAGTACTCTTAATTCTACAACACAATCAAATTCTTCACCCAAAACACCTTGCTCTGCATATTTAGGTGCTGTGTTGTGACTTGATCTAAAGTGCCAGTTTCCACGACCTCCACGACCTCCATGAGCAACAACTTGGCGTTGGTGTGGTTTTGTCAAATCGGCAAGCACTTGATTATTATCACTTCTCTTTACAATGGTTCCTAATGGAACTTTAACAACTTTATGTTCCCCATTGGCTCCGTGCATTTTTTTATTTTTACCTTTTTCACCCGGAGTTGCGATAATTTTACGATGATAACGCAAATCTAATAGAGTTGTCATACCTGGATCTGCTTCAAAAATGACATCTCCTCCGTTACCTCCATCGCCTCCAAAAGGTCCACCATAGGCAACATATTTTTCGTGGCGAAAACTTACTAAACCATCTCCGCCTTTACCTGCTTTAATATGAACTTTGACTTGATCTACAAACATATATACCCTCCTTTCCATTTCATTAAAAAAGATCCCAGCAACGGGATCTTAAATTTCACACTTGTTAAGCTTGTGGATAAACAGAAACTTTCTTTTTATCTTTACCAAGACGTTCGTATTTAACAACACCGTTAACTAATGCGAACAATGTATCATCAGCACCACGTCCTACGTTAGTTCCTGGATGAATTTTTGTTCCACGTTGACGATAAATAATGCTTCCAGCGTGACAAGATTGTCCATCAGCTAATTTAGCTCCTAAACGTTTTGAGTGAGAATCACGACCGTTCTTTGTAGAACCAACTCCCTTTTTAGAAGCGAATAACTGTAAGTCTAATTTTAATAACATTTTTTACACCTCCTGTACTTGAATATTTTTAGGATAACTTTCTTCAATACTTTGAAACTGAACTAATAGCGTATTTAGTATGATTTGTAGTTCAGCACATTCTGTATTGTTTATTTTCAATTCAACATCCCCTGCATCTACATCATAAGAAATGAAACTTAAATAGCCAAGCTGTGCGATTGCGTTGATACCACCAATAATAATGGTACTGGCTGCAGAACAGACGATATCTTTTCCATACTGATCATATTCAGCATGTCCATGCATAGAGATCAATGAAATACCATTATCATCTCTAGCAATTTTAATTTTAATCATAATTAAGCTTCGATAGCTTCAATTTTTACACGAGTGTAAGGTTGACGGTGTCCTTGTTTACGACGTGTTGAAGATTTTTTAGCTTTGTATTTCACGATAGTGATTTTCTTTCCTTTGCCTTGTTTTTCAACAACACCTGTTACCTTTGCACCTTCTACGAATGGTTTACCAAATTTTCCATCAGCGTATAATACTTTGTCAAATGTAACAGTGTCTCCTTCGTTAGCTTCTAATTTTTCAACGAAGATAACAGCATCCTTTTCAACACGGATCTGTTTTCCACCAGTTTCGATAATTGCGTACATGTGTGCACCTCCTATTCATTCTATTTCACATTTAGCTTGATACTCGCCATCAAGGTGTGAATTTTCAACTTAAAACCTTTTCTGGGCGGTTGCAAGTCCATACACGGAGTTTGCAACATTGATATTCTAAAGGATGAAACGCAATACGTCAAGATAAAATTCTATTTTTTAGCTCTATGTTTTATACCGATAAACTGGAATTTTCAAATTAGTCTTTGCAAATAACCTTTGAACCTTCACCGTCAATTACAATTCCCTGACGGTTGTTAATTGGGCATAGATTCAAATCCGAAAACTCAGTCATTATTTTCTCGGTAACTTTCTTAAATGGTGCTGTAAGATAATGCGGAAGAACATAGAAATCAATCAAATCAAGCCCTGCATCATCTTCTTGTGAGTAATCCTCCGGCTTTTCATCCATTTGCTCGATATATTGGATGCTTGGAGCGCATATAATCGCACCTGCCGATTCACCAATCATCAGTTTTCCCTTTGCCAATTCTTTCTTCAACAGCTCATCCGTTCCCGTTTTACGGAGCTGGTCTATAAGGAAAAAAGAATTTCCGCCGGTAAAATATATCACATCCGCATCTTCAAAAACAGACTGTATCGTTGAATAAGCCTCCGTTGAAATATCAATTTCAGTTACGATTGCTCCCAACTTTTTGAATAATTTTCGAGCCGAGCCGACATAACCGGTATAGCCTTCACGCAGCGAAGCTGTGGGAATAAATGCGACTTTCTTGTTATCAATTTCTTCTTTTATCAAACTTCCTACACTTGAAAAGTGCGAACATAAAAATAATTTCATCAATATTCTCCTTTATAAATTCTAATTTGTCTGTTAATTTGAAACAGATGTAGTACTTACCTTCTTAGTGATAAAAAAATATGTAGCCACCATTAAAATAGAAATTACCAAGCCCATATAAAACTCTGGGAATGCAAACCTAATGCTGCTATGCATACTTACTTTCCCTGTTACATTCATCATGTGCCAGGTGAAGAACTCATATACCTCCGAAACAACAATACCAATTGTGCCTAATGCACCTAAATTTGTGCCAAAGACTTGTTTTTTGAAGGGAAACCATACACCCACAGCAAACAAAATAACAGACACCATACCAATGGGATTGAGCAAATTTATTAAACCTGTGATTTCTTGTACGCCTTTTAGCCCACCATATTGATTAAGGAACATTGGTAATAAACTAATAATAAATGCTACTGATAGAATAATTTTCCTTTTCATTTAATCGCACTCCTATGTCAAATACTGATTTCTTAGTTTTAAAAACTGGAATTTATCTTACTTTGCTTCTTACCAACATATATTACCAAATGTGCTTAGGAACTCGCCAATTCTTTAGAGCTCCATTTCACACTCATAGCACTTAAATTTCTTTCCGCGGTATTCCTCATAATCTGAGTTTCCGTTTAGATGCATGCCACACTTTTCCATCACTTTTCTACTGCCTATATTTTCTTCAAAAAAGTCCGCCACGACCTTTTTAAAGCCCATCTCACGTAATTCGTTTATTACTGCATTCACTGCTTCCGTTGCAAATCCTCGCCCTTGAAAAGCTGGGTCAATGACATATCCCAATTCAATAGCTTCATCATCATAACCACAATCATTGACAAACCCAATCATACAACCGTCCAGATAAATGCCATATTCTAGATGGATTTTATCATTAATCTGACTGAATTCGATCAATTTGTCAGCTAACGCATAAAACTGTACTTCTTCACAATAATCAGGCACCATAAACGTTGCCGTAATCTTTGGATTTTGCATCATTTCTTTGAGACGCTCTCTATCTTCTTTACGATATGGCCCTAACGTCAATCTATCTGTAATGATATGTTCTTTTTTTAATATTTGTCTGCTCACCACTCTGTTTCCCCTTCTTGCTGATATACAATATTGATAATTACGCTTTTTATTGTGATTAATCCTGATTTATCTTTTTCTTCTTAAATAATACTATTGTACGAAGTATACAAATCATATTTTTAGACTTAAATCACTAAGATTCCTGCCATTTCTAAAATAACACAAAGAATAAATAAAATGACAATTAATAATACGGGTGAAAAACCTTTTTTTAGTATCTTTGTACAACCAAAAAATAAACATAAAGATATAAGTCCTGGTAATACCATATCTAAATCCGATTGAACGTTAATTACATCGATTGAAACAAATCTCTGCACTAAAATTCCAACCACAAACATTCCTAACATACTTGCAGCGAGTGTTACATTCTTTAAGAATGTATCCGATAAGTCCGTAATCAACTTAGTACCTTTCTTATAACCAAGCTCTTGTGTAATCCAAAGAAAACCAAAACGAAGTACGTTCCATGCCACAAAGAAGAAGATTGGGCCTAGAATATTTTGTGATAAAGCTAATGATGCAGCAACAGCCGCAAGAATTGGACGCATTGTAAACCAGAATACAGGATCTCCTACGCCTGCCAACGGTCCCATCAAGCCAATCTTTACATCTTGAATGGAAGTATCTGAAATATCAGCACCTTTTGCCTTTTCTTCTTCCATAGCCAAGACAATACCAACAATGGGTGCAGAAACATATGGATGTGTATTATAGAATTTTAAATGACGATTTATAGCCTTATCAAAATCTTCTTTGTTTGGATATAATTCTTTCAATGCTGGAAGTAAACCATAGCACCATCCACCATTTTGCATACGCTCAAAGTTCCATGAGCCTTGTAAATATTGATGGTTTAAACAAACCTTTAATCTTGTACTTTTCTTCATATAAACCACCTACTCATAATCATTTAAGATGTCCCCTAACGGATCATCACTTGTCTTATTCGATTTTTCTTTCGCATTCAACAACATATATAACCAAACTAAGCCACCACCAATAAAGCATAAAGATATTAAAGACAAGCTTGTCATACATGCAAGTCCAAATCCAATCATAAAGAATGGATATGTAAATTTAGAGCCTAATACATTCGCTACAATCGCAAAGCCAACCACACAAACGACTCCAGAACCAATCAATAGTCCCTTATAAATTGAAACAGGAATCATTTCCAAGATTGAACAAATCATGGATGATGGAATCAATAATAAAACGATTGTGGGAATCAAAACACGAATTCCCTGCATACAAATACCAATCCATTGATAATAAGAAACTTTCTTTGTCTCATCCATCTTATGTACAAGTTGGATTGCCAAATTACGACACACCTTTGTCAAAGATAAACCCACTAAAGATAATGGTATCGCTAGGGCAATACTAAATGCGATCACGAATCTAGCTTCAATTGTACTTTCAAGGCCATGAATCATAAGAATAGATGAAATCACGCTTGCCAAACATACATCCGGAGCAACAGCAGCGCCAATATTCGCCCATCCTAAGGCAATCAATTGTAAAGATCCGCCTAACAATAATCCTTCATTCAAATGATTGGTGACAAGTCCAATCAATGTACAGGCAACAATGGGTTGATGAAATTCAAACTCATCTAAAATGCCTTCAATACCTGCGACAAATGCCACAAGCAACACTAAAACAATCTGCATACCTCTTCCTCATTTCTTTTTGATTTTTTTAAAATCCTTCGAATTTAAAAAATAATACAAGATAAATGCCCATACAAGAAGGAGTACCGCACCTAATGAAATAAATGCTTTGTAGTAAGGATAGGCAAAAATAGCTCCTACACTTAGAATCATGCCAACAAAGATATAGGAAACAAATTCTTGAATCACATCATAAATATCTTGAAAACTATATTGATTATGTGTAGCTTCATTTTCTTGTAGTCCATCATATACGCCTTGTGCAATATCTTTTAAAAACTTTTTCATACCTATAATATACCACAAGAAAAGGCTTTCCCCTTAGGAAAAGCCAACATTATTTATGATTCATCATTTTAAGTGCGATTCTTAAAATACAAACGCCCATTAATACAATCACAATTGAATTTAATAACCAAGTGTTCATTGTACTCGGCAGTTTATAAATAAAAACGGTACATGCCAAGAGAAGTAAAATAAAGAGTTCTACCACTGAATTTTTAATCATAGTCATATCTGTACCTCCTTATACTTTTAGTATAGATTGCTTTAAACAAAGTACAATATGACTCGATACGATTGAACTAACATTTAGCATTCACTTAATTTATCCTTAATCTTTGTTAATTTTAATTTACATAAGAACCAATTTCTCATTTGCAAGTTCTTATAAAGAGGATTATTATGAAAGTGTTTAACCATAAAGAAACGGAGTTTATTATGATCAACATACCCGAGATACTGGTGGCAAACGGGACTGGGGCATTTTTAGTACTCTTCTTATTGTTATATCGAATACGAATTGCCCAAACAAATCAGTTTGATGAAAAAGCATATAACTTTATGCTTATAGTTACCTTTATTGCCACGATCAATGAAACGCTTAGCTTTATCATTGATGCACACCCAGGTTTTATCTTTCATATTTTACAATATATCTCAAATACAATTTCTTCAGCTAGCTCAGGCATCATCGGATATTGTTGGTGTTTATTCGTAGAATATCATATTCACAGAAATTTTAAACGCATTAAAAAGAAATCAAGAATTTTAGCCGTTCCATTGATCATTGCCACAATCTTGATCTTTATCAATTTATTGGGAACGGGTATCATTTTTGATATTTCAAAGGAAAATGTATATACTCGTGGGCCCATGAATTTTATTTTATATATTTTCGTCTTCGTTTATTATATTGAAAGTATATATACTGTTCAAAAAGCTAAAAACGATTCCATTTTAGTCGAATTCTTTCCCATTTACTTCTTTATCATCCCTTGCATGATTGGCACTATGATTCAAGGTTTCTTCTTTGGAATTTCTACGATTTGGCTATGCGTCGCAATCGCATTTATCTTAGTTTATATTGAAATTCAAATATCTATATCCTTCATTGATGATTTATCCGGACTTTACAATCGAAAATACATGAATCATTATTTAAACAAACTTCAAAACAATAAAGCGAAACATGTATACGGATTCTTGATGGATATTAATGATTTTAAAACGATCAACGATATATATGGACATTTAAAAGGGGATCAAGCCATCATTCAGTTTGGAAAAATTCTACAACATTCAATCGATAAAGATTCAGTTGTCATTCGTATGGGTGGGGATGAATTTGTGATCTTCGCAATATTAAAATCCAATGAAGAAGCTTTAGCCTTAAAGAAACGTATCGAACAAAACGTTCGACAATTTAATATCCATTCTAAAGAACCCTTCCATTTATCTTTCTCGATTGGAATCGCAAAATACAACGGAAATATTGATACATTCTTATCTGCAATGGACGATTCCATGTATGAAGCTAAAAACATGCATCGTTTAATGCAATAATCAAGGTGAATTCATCGCCTTTTTTATTTTGCACAAAGACACATTTAATAAAACAGGATATAGACATCATTAATGTCAAATAGACTAGTACACTTTACCTGTAAGTGAGGTAATAAAACATGTGTACAGAATTTA